>JAEIGA010000973.1_pt1 | contig 43051 bp, 65 predicted proteins | sample 9270691 | NCBI WGS metagenome assembly JAEIGA01 (sample SAMN17057246, study PRJNA624740) | gut metagenome | biome: biome; isolation source: fecal sample | host: Bos grunniens | place: China: Xizang | collected 2019
AGCTGACCCCCTACGCCAAGGTGGACACCACTCTGGTGGGCGTTCCCGGCGATACCAAGACCGTTCCTTCCTGGAACTACATCGGCGACGCTGAAGACGTGGCGGAAGGCGCTGAAGTCGGTCTCACCCAGATGACCGCTGCCAGCACCACCTTCACCATCAAGAAGGCGATGAAGGCCGTGGGCATCACCCAGGAGGCTATCAATTCCGGCCTGGGCAATCCCGTGGGCCAGGCTGAACACCAGCTGGCGAAGTCCATTGTCGGCAAGGTGGACAATGACCTGCTGGACGCTGCCCTGACCGCCACCGTGACCGTCGATACTGGCGCGATCATCGGCTATGAGGGCGTCGTTTCTGCCGTGACCAAGTTCGAGGATGAGGAAGACGGCATCGAGAAGGTTATGTTCATCAACCCCAAGCAGGAAGCGCAGCTGCTGGTTGATCCTATGTTCCTGTCTGCTGACAAGTTCGCCGCCGGCGTGGCCGTGAACGGCTCCATCGGCAAGATTGCCGGCTGCTGGGTGAAGAAGTCCAAGAAGATCAAGGCGAAGTCCGGTGTGTACAGCTGCCCCATCATCAAGCTGGAACCCGACAGCCCCGAAACCGAGTACACCGAGGACGAGCTGCCCGCGCTGACCATCTTCCTGAAGAAGGACGTGTCCGTGGATCACGAGTGGTTCCCCAAGAAGCAGCAGCATGATATCACTGCCGCGAAGTACTACGGCGTCGCCAAGACCAATGACGCGAAGATCGTCATTGCCAAGTTCAAGGAGACCACTGCCTAATACGAAAGGGCGTGAAGCCATATGATCATGACCGTGGAAGAACTGCGGCGGTATATGGCAACGGACGAGGAGGATCAGGTGCTTGAAGCGCGTCTTCAGGCACTTGAACTCCTGATCCGTGGGTATACCAACAACGAATTCCTTGTGCATCACACAGGGCGGCTGGCACGCATCACGGACGGCGTGATCACGCTGCAGGGCGCGGCAGAGTATGCGCAGGGAGACACGGTGCAGCTGTCTGGCGGGCGGAACAATGGCGTGTACACCGTCGAAACGGCAGACGAAGAGACGCTGATCGTCCGGGAAAAGGTCTATGATGACCCGCACTCCTACGTCACCAAAGTGGAATATCCCATGGACGTGAAGATGGGCATTGTCAGCATGATGAAGTGGGAAGACGCGAACCGTGACAAGGCGGGCATTGCCTCTGAAAGCATTTCCCGGCACTCTGTCACCTACGTAGACCAGACGGAGGAAAACACCACGCTGGGCTTCCCCGCGATGCTGACAGGCTTCCTGCAGCCGTACATGCGGGCGCGGTTTGGAAGGGGTGCAGGCCAGTGAAGGGTATCGGCGGCAACACTGACGCCATGATCCAGGTGAAGACCACCACCGTGAACGCCATTGGCGAAGACGTGGAGACCTGGGCGGATGTGCAGCGCCTGCGCGGCTGGCTTGACCTATCCTCTGGCGATTCCCGCTACAATGTGTACGCTGCCAAGGTGCAGGAAAGCACGCACATCTTCATCGCGGACTATGTGCCTCTTGCCGAAAGCATCAGCGCAGAAAACGCGCGGATGGTGATCGGCGGCGGCCAGTATGACGTGATGCTGATTGACAATCCCATGGGCATGGGCAGCGGATCACAGCTGGAAATCTATCTGAAGTACACGGGAGGCCAGTAACCATGGCGAAAGTGGAATTCCAGGACTTCAGCTTCCAGGTGAAGGCTGCGATCAACAAGGCCACGCAGAACTGGCTGGTGGAAACAGCAAGCGAAATCGAATCCCAGGCCATCATGAACTGCAGCCGGGAAGGATGGACATCTGCAGAATACCAGCAGCTGCGCGGAGGCTACAAGAGCGAAGTGTACCCAGAAAAGGGTGTTGCCCTTGTGGGCCACCGGCATGAAATGGCCTACTGGGAAGAGTTCGGGACAGGCTCCTATGCTGACACGTCGAAGAACGGCGGCAAGGAAGGCCGTGCAGGCTGGTGGATCTACACGCCAGGAAGCGACGGCCAAGGCGGAGAAAGCAACGTGTACCCGACACGGGAAGCCGCAGAGGACATGGCTGCATACATCCGCGCAACGTATAACAAGGAAGCCATTGTGACCAATGGCCGCAGGCCGAACTATACGCTGGAAAAAGCGTTCAAAACAGTCAGACCAGAAGCAGAAGCTGACCTGGAAAAGAGGCTGAAAAGGGAGCTGGAATAATGACCACAGCCACGCTGGACTATATCAACCGCCTGATGCAGCGCATCGGCATCCACTACCGCTTCATGGAGTGGAAGACGAAACCGCCTGACGAATACTACTTTGTGGGCGAATACTTTGAAAATCCTTCGCCTACCAGGGAAGAGAACGGCAGGCAGGACATCACGTTCATCCTGCGCGGGTTCACGCGCGGGAACTGGATGGCGCTGGAAGAAGCCAAGGGGAAAATCGAAGCGTATTGTGGAATCACGGCGATCCTCCCGGATGGAACGGGGATCGCTATTTTTTATGATTCCGCGCAGCCTGTCCCCACGGCTGACAACCAGCTGAAGAGCATCAAGATCAATCTACAAATACAAGAATGGAAGGTGAATAGATGACCCATAGCGGTATCACGACTGGCACACCCACACGCCTGCTCTTTGGTGCAGGCTTTTACTTTGCGAACATGACCTATGATGAAAAGATCGCGCCCACGCTGGAAGCCGTCAAGGCGGCCATCATCGGCGCAACGCAGGAAGGCGGCACGCTGACCATCACGCCTGAGTTCTTCACCCCGCCCCTTGACGGTGCAAACGTTGCCCTGATGGAGCTGGTGCGCAAGGTGGGCGAAACGGCGCAGATGGATGTGAGCTTTGCAGAGTTCACCGCAGAGTTTGCCGCACGGATGGTGATCGGCAAGATCTCAGAGTCCACGGATGGCGACTATGATGTGGTCACGTCTGCAGACCTGGGGCCTGGACACTTCTACAAGGGGTTCGGCTACTATGGCAGCCTGATGGACGGCAGACCCGTGATCATCATCTTCAAGAATGCCCTTTGCACGTCCGGCTTCACGACTGATTCCAAGAACAAGGAAAACGCAGTCTTCAAGGGAACGTTCGCGTGTCATTCCGATATTGCCTATGGCACGACCCGCCTTCCCTATGCGATCTTTGTTCACAAGTCTGAAGGCTGGACGCCCACAACGGTGGAAGATCTGGCTGCATAAGGAGGGGATAGCATGGACGAAAAGCCCTATACCCTCCGCAGGCTGACGGATGATGACATGTGGCCCGTGCTGGCGATCCTGGGCAAGGTGATCCCTGATGACCTGGCCCCTGTGTTCCAGCAGCTGATGACGAAGGAAAAGTCACTGGACGAAGTGGGCAGCGTGGTCACGGTGCGCCTTGTGGCGGCGATCCTGAAGAACATGCACGTGGTCAAGGATGACGTGTACTCCTTCCTGTCCTCTGTGACCGGCCTTGCGCCTGACACGATCAAGGGCATGGAGATCGGCACGACCCCGCAGATGCTGTGGGACATCATCGCCGTGGAGAAGAACGCAAATTTTTTCAAGGCTGTGTCCAGATTGCTCTGATGGGCGAACACAGGTTCATGGACGCGCTGTATCGAGCATACAGCAGCCCCATGGAGCTGGTGAGCGCCTACATCAGGCATGGACGCTTTAAGGAATTCGTGCAGGGCTTTCTTGCCGCTGAACAAGAGCGGAAGAAGGCGGAAAACGAAAAGAACCAGGACTGGATGCTATGGCTTGCCTATGTGAACACCGACACGGAGCAGAGCTATGGCGAATATAAGCGGCGCGTCATGGGCGCTGCCGCACCAGTCGAGAAGAAGCAAGGTGACGCAGATCTGACGGGTGATGACATCCAGAAGATGATGCAGCGCCTTTTCCCTGAGTGACCCAGACTCCCCCGGAATGATAGGCCCTTGAAAGGGTGAAGCCGTGGAGCTATTCAAACTCCTTGGCACGATTGCCGTCAACAATGAGGCCGCCATGGCCGCACTGGACGAAACCACGCAGAAGGCCGATGACGCAGGCCAGCAGACACAGAGCGCCTTTGGCAAGATCGGCACAGCCGCCTTGACCATCGGAAAGGCCGTTGTGACAGCAGGCGCTGCGCTGGGCGGCGCGTGGATCGCGGCGATTGAAGGGACAAGGGAGTACAGGACACACATGGGAATGCTGGACGCAGCCTTCCAAACATCAGGACACTCAGCAACGGCAGCAAGGCAGACATATTCCGACCTGAACGCAGTCCTGGGCGACAGCGGACAGGCCACAGAAGCGGCGCAGCAGCTGGCGAAGGTTGCGGACAATGAAGAAGAACTGGCAACACTCACACATACCCTGACCGGCGTGTACGCCACGTTCGGCGAGTCCTTGCCTTTGGAAGGTCTGGCGGAGGGCATCAACCATTCCGCCAAACTGGGCGAAGTGCAGGGAAGCCTTGCGGACGCGCTGGAATGGAGCGGCATCACGGTGGAGGATTTCAACAAGAAACTGGAATCCTGCTCCACTGAACAGGAGCGCCAAGACCTGATCGTCAAGACGCTGAACGACACATACGCCAAGGCAGGCGACCAGTACAAGCAGACCAATGCTGACGTTATAGCCGCCAATAAGGCGCAGGAAAAGCTGACGAACGCCTTTGCAGAGCTGGGCCGCATCGGCGAACCCATCCTGACCGCTATCAAGGAAAAAGTGGCGGACATGGTGACGGCTGCCGTACCACACCTTCAGAACTTTGTCAACAAGGTGAAGGATCTGAAGAAATGGATCAAGGAAAACGAAAACACCATAGACGCATGGGTGGCGGTCATCATCGGCGCAACGGTGAGCATCGGCGCTTTCCTGCTGGTGCTGAAGTGGAGCGCGATCATGGGCGCAGCCACCAAGGCCGTGAAGGCCACCCGCGCGGCGATCCTGCTGTTCAACACAGCGCTGCGTGCAAACCCCATCGGGCTGGTTGTCAGCCTGCTGGCGGGCCTTGTGGCGGCGTTCGTGTACCTTTGGAATAACAACAAGGGATTTCGTGATTTCTGGATCTCCATGTGGGCGAAAGTCAGGTCTGCCAGCGGAACTGCGGTGGACTGGATCAAAAACAAGTTCGCAGCGCTGAAGTCTGCGCTGGGCGTGGTCAAGACCACGTTCGGGAATATCCAGAAGACGATATCCGACAAACTGAACTCTGCGCGTGACAAGGTGAAAAGCGTGATCGACAAGATCAAGGGCTTTTTCAACACCACGCTGAAGTTCAGGGGCCTGAAAATGCCGTCCATCAAGCTGACCATGCAGAAGGGCAGCGGCCTGATGGCCAAGGCTGCAGACCTGCTGGGCCTGTCCGGCGTGCCGAAATTCTCTGTGAAGTGGAACGCAGAAGGCGCGATCCTGCGCCGTGCAACCATTTTCGGCAGGGATGCCAATGGACAGCTGCAGGGTGGCGGAGAAGCGGGCGCTGAAGCCGTCGCACCCATTGAGACGCTGAAGAGCTACATCCGGGAAGCTATCCGTGCAGACGATGAAGCCATCATCCGCACGCTGATTGAGCAGAACCGCCTGCTGATGGACTTCCTGGCGCGGATCATGCCGCAGCACATAGCGCTTGACACCGGCGCTCTGGTGGGCGTGCTGACCCCTGCCATTGATATGCAGCTTGCAGACAGATGGAACCACGCAGCACGCGGAAACACCAGATAAGAACCACCGAACAACCAAACAACCCGGAAAGATAGGAGAGATGCATCATGATGACGGGCCTGACCCCGAACACCTACAAGCGCCTGCAGCTGAATGCGGGCGTTTTTCTGAAGAACTTCGACTATTCCTCCGCAAAGGATGTGGCCACTCTGAAGGGCCTGGTCGCCACCGCCATTGAGAGCAAGGACACCTGCCTGGGCGCAACCCGTGGCGGCGGCTCCTTTGAATGCACGCCCAGCACCCGCCAGATCGAAGCGGACGGCATGCGGAATGCCTTTGTCGGCTCCACGGTCAATGACGGCTGGACTGTCAAGCTGAAGACCACGCTGCTGGAAGCCACGCCTGAGAACTTCGCCCACGCGCTGATGTGCGCTGAAGTGACCCCCAACAACGGTGTGACCACTGTGAAGGTTCGCACCGAACTGAAGGCCAGCGACTATATCCCCTCCCTGTGCTGGGTGGGCGACACCAGCGAAGGCATGGTGCTGATCAAGCTGGACAACGCGCTGAACCTGACCGGCGCAACCTTCACCTTCCAGGACAAGGGCGAAGGCACGCTGCCCGTGGAGTTCCAGGCGCACCAGGCGTCCCTGGAAGACCAGGAGTATGCACCCTGCGAGATCGTCTTCTTCGACGAAGCAGCCTAACAAAACCATGCAAAGGGCGTTCACCTACATCAGGCGGACGCCCTTTGCTTTATATACGCGGAAAGGAATGATCAAGTATGAATACCAGAATGCAGTTTGAGATCATGGAAAAGGCGCTGCCCTATGCGGCAGAACTGATGGACTACAAGGAACTGAAGGACGTGAAGGCCAGAATCAAGGACGCGGGCAGCATGAGCAATGGCGAACTGATGCAGGCACTGATGCCCATCTTCCTGACGAAGAAGCCTGACGCAGTGTTCGGCATGCTGGGCGCACTGGAAGGCAAGACGGCGGAAGAGATCGCGGAACAGGAATGGAGTGAGACCAAGCAGCTGCTGAAGAGTCCCATCATCAATGACCTGTTTGATTTTTTTACGTTCTCTGTGCGCATGGCGCGGAATGCCTGACAAAAACGCTGTACCAGTACAGGCCAGGAAGCGTGCGCAGTCTGGCCCTGCTGATCTGCGCAGGCATGGAAGAGCTTGCACACAAGGCATACTTTGCAAACCTGCTGTGGATGATCCTGCAGTGTGCGTCCATGGGCAAAAGCACGTACCCCAGCTGGGCGGACGCTTTCCCTGCACGCAGGCAGGATGAAGATGAAACAGCAGAAGACATCAAGACACGGCTTATCCGGGAATTGAGGCGATAATATGAGCGAAGTATTCGGGCTGAAAGGTTCAGTCACAATCGTAACGGACGAAGCCGTAAAGCAGCTGGATGACATCGTTGCCAAGGGCAAAACAGCGGCCAAGTCCATTGAAAGGGATACGGATGATATCCAGGATTCGTTCAAGGACGGCCTGGACATCCCGGACGATAGATTCAAACAGCAGACTGAAAACATCGTCAAGCATACCAAGAACATGGCGGACGATGTGGATACGCACACAAGCGGCATCCACGGCGCGATTCAGAACGCCTTCTCCTTTTCTGCCGGTCAGCTGATCAGCGACGGCCTGAAGGCAGCAGGGCAGTTTCTGAAGGACTTCTCCACTGATTCCATTGCTGCTTCCTCATCCCTGGCAGAAGTGCAGAACGTGGTGGACGTTGTCTTTGGTGAGGATTCGGGCAAGATTGACACATGGGCAGAATCGCTGAAGGAATCTTTCGGCATTGGTGAACAGAAGGCCAAGGAGTTCAGCGGCACACTGGGCGCTATTCTGGACAGCATGGGCCTGACAAACGGCGAAGTGCTTAACATGTCCACCAACCTGGTGGAACTGGTTGGCGACATGTCATCATTCTATAACCTTGACCATGATGCGGCCTTTGAAAAGATCCGTGCGGGCCTCACCGGCGAAACGGAACCCTTAAAGCAGATTGGCATTAACATGTCCGAGGCGAACCTGGAAGCCTTCGCCCTGTCACAGGGCATTGACAAGGCCTGGGAGTCTATGACACAGGCGGAACAGGCCGCGCTGCGGTATAACTACATGCTTGAAGCCATGGCGAACGCATCCGGCGACTTCAGCCGCAACTCGGATGAATACGCCAACCAGGTGCGCCTGCTGGAAGAGAACCTGACCAGCGTGAAGGAATGGTTCGGCAATATTCTGATTGATCTTGTGACCCCGCAGCTGCAGGGCATCAACAAACTGCTGTCTGACTGGCTTGATGAAGATCCGCTGGACGTTATCAAAGAACAGGCTGAACAAGAGATCGCAGATGCTGAATGGAACCACAGCCTTGCCGTCAAGATCATTGATGACATCGAAGGCATGCAGGAGAGCATGGGCGAAGCGGCCTATGGAACCGATGAATGGAACATTGCGCTTGATTCCCTGCTGCAGGTCATGCCCGAACTTGCCAGGTACATTGACACTACCACAGGCAGGCTGAAGGTCAGCACTGACGAACTGCGCAAGAATGCGGACGCTGTGCGAGAATACAAGCTCCTGGCGGCCACTGACAAGGCAATCAGCTCCTACCAGCAGGCCAAGACAGACGCAGAAAACGCCCTGATCGACAATCTCACGCAGCAGAATATCACAAGAACAGCGCTTGGCGTTGTCGATGCAGAGATGAAGGCAGCCGCTGACGGACTGCGCGAGTATTTCGATTACGACGAAACGGTAGACTATGCAACGATCTACCTGAATGCTGGGGCGTCTGAAAAAGCATGGAAGAACAAGGCGACCGGCTGGGGTGCATCTGAGTCCGACAAAGAACGCTGGGCCGCTTTGGAGAAGTTCATTACTGCGCGTGATAAGTACAACGGGCTGTATAATCAGAACGAAGAGCTTAACCAGCAGCAGGAAGAGCTGGAAGAAACCGTCGCCCGCTGTACTGAGGAACTTGCCATCGCACAGCAGACCCGCGAGGACTACTACAGCGGCCTGTCTGACAGCATCGCTCTGCAGGAAAAATACAACCAGTCCCTGACCGACCAGCAGACGGCGCTGACCAATGTCGGCACGGCTGTGAACGCGCTGAAACAGCACTATGACGCGCTGAAGGAGTCTGCCCGTTCGTCCCTGGACGCCATCGTGGGCGGCTTTAGCAAGGTAGAACAGCTGGCCCCCGCAAGCGTGGCAGAGGTCAAGGAGGCGCTCCAGTCGCAGCACACGCTGCTGGTCGAATACAGGGACAACCTGCAGGAGGCAAGCACGTGGGGCCTTGACGCTGATCTGCTGGCGCAGCTGTCCGATGGCAGCACTGACAGCATGGCCATCCTGAAGATGCTGGCCGGGAACGAAGAATACCGCCAGGAGTTTAACACCGAATGGCTGAAGAACCAGCAGCTGGCCGATGAAACCGCAGAGCTGATGGCGCAGAACCAGGCGGCAGCGGACGAAGAGTTCCAGAAGATGAAGGCCAGCGTGGACGAGATGGTCAAAGACTTCAACAAGCGCGAGGAAGCCCGTCAGGCCATGCTGGAAACCGGCAACGGTGCAATCGACGCTATGGATGAAACCATCGCGGCACTGCAGGCGCAGGCGGCAACGGTGCAGGGCATCCTTGCAAGCATGTTCGGCGGCTCCATCAGCATGTCGTTCACGCCCACCACAGGCACGCCCGGTCAGAATGCCAAGGGCATTGGCTATGTGCCGTATAACAACTATCTGACGTATCTGCACAAGGGTGAATCCGTGCTTTCCCGCACAGAGGCGGAGAGCTGGCGCAAGAGCGCCCAGGACATCGGCGGCAGTATTGACTATGACCGTCTGGCTGCTGTACTGGCTGCGGAGATGGCAGGGCTTACCATGCAGATGGACGGTCAGATGATCGGCGCACTTGTCGCCCCGACTGTGAGCCGGAACCTTGAAAAAGAGGCATGGAGGGGGCGATATTAAATGATTACGCGCTACAGCGTATGGATGAACAACAAAGGACTGCAGGATATAGACGAATCCATCTATATCAAGGACATCAGAGAAAAGGAACCGAAACAGCAGGCGATCACGGCAGCACGGGCGTGGGGCGATGGCCTCCGCCTGCTGCGCCTGCAGCGCAAGAGCCTGTCCGTGGATGTGCGCTTTGAGATCCGGGAACGCGATCCCGCCCGCAGGCGAGACATCTGCAGCAGGATCAGATCCTGGGCAAGGGAAGGCTACCTGACCACCAGTGACAGACCTGGACAGCGCCTGTATGTGGTATGCGACAGGCTGCCCACGGTGGACAGTGCGCTGCGCTGGACACGGGACATCGAGATGACCTTCACGGCCTATGATGTGCCGTACTGGGAGGCGATCACACCCGCGAAATGCACCGTCACAGCCCAGACCCCGTTCGGCGACGGACAGGTCAGAGACACCGTGACCATGCGCATGGTGGGCGATGTGGCCAGCCCGCTGGACGCAACGATCACCGCAGCAGGCAAGATCAACTTCCTCCGCGTTGCGCTGGGCGACGGGCAGACCATCACCCTGGAAGACCTGGGCATGAAGTCTGGCGACGTTCTCACGATCAGCCATGACAGCCGCGGCATCCTGGCGCTGAAGAAGAACGGCGAAAGCGTTCTGAACAAGCGGACGGCGAAAAGCTATGACGAACTGATGATCTCCCCGAACGAGAGCGTGACCATCGCCCTGCGTGCTGATGCTGTCTGCACGGGTGTATTTTCTGTCAGGGGGCGGTGTGTATGACGCAAGTGAAACTGCCGCGCCTGCTGGACAATGACCTGAACGAAGTCGCACGCCTGAACCCGTCGCAGCTGTCCGTGAATCTGAACCTGTCCCCGCCGTCCAATGCGGCTATGCTGCTGCCGGACGGTGAACCCTCTGTAGGTATGCGGCAGTATGTGGAGCTGTACGACGCAGACCACGAAAGCCTGGGCATCTACCGTGCTGTGGCTGTGGGCAATGCCTACGGCCAGGAGCAGGAAGTGGAGCTGGAACACTCCATCGTGACGCTGGCTGATGATCTTGTGACGTTTGACAAAGATCTGAAGGAAGAACAGAAGAAGCTGGAAGGCTCCATGACGGCCATCCTGAAGGCGATCCTGAAGTATCAGAGCGTGGAGCGGTGGAGGCTTGGCACGGTGGAGGCTACGGGCGACGATTACAGCCTGGAAGATGTGGATCACTACGACCTGCTGGAAGCGCTGCTGGAAGCCGTGAAGCTGGTGGATGGATACTATCTGGACTATGATCAGACGGTTTATCCGTGGCGGCTGCACCTGAAGGCCATGCCCACCACGCCCGAATGCGAATGCAGAATGAGCAGGAACATGGAGGGCGTGAGGATCACACTGGACGATCAGGAGCTATGCACCCGCGTGTATTCGCCGCAGCTGCCGGGTGGATACCTGGACGCAAGCACGGTGGACACCTGGGGCGTGATCTCCCGCACCATTGACATCCCGGACGGCACGGACGAAGCCAAGGCGAAAAGGTACGCCACGGCCTACGTGAACCGGCGCAAGAATCCGAACATGACCGTGGAGATCGACGCGGTGGATCTGTCATCGCTGACAGGGGAACCCCTGGACGCTTTCAAACTGGCGAAGCTGTGCCGCATGTCCCTGATGGAGTACGACTTCACCAAGGACGAACGCCTGATCTCCAAGAAATACCCCGACCTGATCAGCACGCCCAAGCAGGTGCGCCTGACGCTTTCCAAAGTGGGGCGCAACCTGGCGCGGCTGGTGGCGGAGAATCGCCGGTCTGCAGGCGGAGCGGGCAGGACAGCCAACAAGGCCATGCAGTACATCTGGGAACACGAAGGCACGCTGACGCTGTTTGACAAGCGCATAGAGCTGATCGCCGCCGACATGGACTCTGCCAAACTGACACTGGATGGCATGAAGGGCGAAATTGAACTGAAGGTCAACAAGGACGGCGTGATCTCTGCTATCAACATGTCCAAGGAAACGATTGTCATCAGCGCAAGCAAGATCAACCTGAACGGATACGTCACCACCACCGCCCTGTCTGCATGGGGCGGAACCATTGGCGCAACAGAGATACGCGGCGATGTGGTCAAGGCAACTGCGCTGTGGATGAACGGGGAACACGTTGTCACGCGCTCTTTTACCGGGAACGATGGCAAGACATACAGATGCTTGTGCATTGGGGTGAACACATGATAACCATTGACCATATCATCAACACGCTGGAACAAGTGGAAGTGCATGGGAAGAAGAATCTGAACATGCTGCTGGGCTGTATTCAGGCCCTTGAAACAATGAGAGAGGAGATGAATCAGCATGGTGACAGTCATGCTCAACAGCGGGAAAACGCTGGATGTGGACTGGATCGACACGATCAGGACGGGGACAGGCGGCGTCATGCTTGAAACGCCTGCATGGGAATCCTTCGCCGCGCTGGCACAGCTGCTGGAAGGTGCGAACAGCCTTGCGTGGGTGGATGACGCAGGCGCAGAGCATACGGCGGCGTATGCCTCCATCCGACACATGACCAGGGATTACGGCAAGATGCAGGTGATCCTTGACAAGGCGGTGACAGCATGATCGAAAAAGAATACAAAATGGACTTTGCCCATGGCGTGCAGAAGACTGTGATCAGGCACGTGATGGCGCAGAAAGACAGCAAGGCCAACACATTCGACGTGGCCTGCACCAGGAACGGCGCGGCGGAGGATCTGACCGGCACAACCGTCAGCGGCTACTTCATCCGCGCAGATGACGCAACGATCAGCCTTGATGGATCTATCAGCGGGAATGTGGTGTCTGTCACGCTGAACAGCGCCTGCTATAGCGTGGCAGGCCGCTGCTATATCATTGTCAAACTGACGAAGGGCGACGATACCACCACCATCTTCTGGGCAGAGGGTTCTGTGTCTGTTTCTCAGACCGACACTATTGTCGCTGCAGAAGAAAAGGTGGTGAACCTGGAAGAACTGCTGGCGCGTGTTGACGCGGCGGCAGCACAGGCAGAAGAGGCTGCAGCGAACGCATCTGCAGCCCAGGCAAGCATTGAGGCATCCAAAGAGACCGTGGACGCAGCGGCGGAGGTTGTCACGGGCGCACAGGCCGCGGCAGACCGCGCCAACGCAGCCGCAGCAGCAGTGGAGGGCATGGACGTGTCTGCCCTGACAGCGCAGATCAGCGCTGTGCAGGCGGCCACCACGCCCACTGTGCTGTGGTCTGGCGACTGGTCGAGCGGGAACATCACGGTGGAGGGCATCGGCGACTGGTTCCTGCTTGGCATTCAGACCGGCCTGGGCTTCATTGTTGGCATCAACTCAGGCGGCACGATCCGTGCAAGCGGCTTCCTTGGCAACGCAGGGAATCACATCTCTGTGAACCTTTCCATGGCCGTGAGCGGTTCCACGGTGACGCTGAGTATCAATTCCCGATACACCCACTCCGCCAGCGGCAATCATGGCGCAGATAATACGACAACTGTCAAGAGCATCATCGGCCTGCTGAAAGCAGGGAACTTGACCATTCAAGAGTAAAGGGGGAGATGCATGAACGGAATCCGCTTTGGGGCGTATCACTCATACGATGATCTGCAGCTGGTGCTATCCAAGAAAGAGATGGGATCACCGGCTGTCAAGAAGAACAAGCTGGACATACCAGGCGCAGACAGCGCCATCGACCAAACGGACTTTTTCGGCGAACCGAAATATGAGGACGTAGACCACAGATTCGAGTTTACCAGCATTCTCCCCCACAGCGGATTCCTTGACCAGCACTCCCGCATCAAAAACGCGATCCACGGGAAAAGGCTGAAGATCATCCTGGACGATGATCCAGCCTTTTTTTATGTGGGGCGCTGCGATGTGTCCGGCTTTACGTCAGAAAAGGGCGTGGGAACGGTTGTGGTCACATGTGACTGCAATCCATACAAGTACAAGCAGGATCTGACACGGGCCACCAGGGCTATTGACGGCACGGAAACGCTGACCTTGACAAACGGGCGGAAACGTGCTGTGCCTGAAGTGACGATCACGACGGCCACCAGCATGCGCATCACCTACCAGGGCGTCAACGTGTGGGATCTGGGCAGCGGCTCCTATACGCTGCCAGAATTGGAGCTGGTGGAGGGCGACAACGCGGTGGAGGTATCCGGCACGGGGACGATCTCCTTTGCATGGCAGTGGGGTGAGATGTGATGTATCGGGTGTATTGTGACGGGCAGCTGCTTTATCACAGCAAACTGGAAAACCTGCAGATTCTCCATCCCTCAGTGGAGCTGGAACAGAACAAGTCCGGCTCCTTTTCTTTCACCCTCCCGGCCAGCCATCCACGCTATGGCGTGACCAGGCGCATGAAGTCCATCATCACGCTGTATCAGCAAGACTTTCTCATGTTCCGTGGGCGCATCCTGGACGAAGAGATAGGCTGGCATAACGAAAAGAAGATCTCCTGCGAAGAAGACCTGGCTTTCCTGATAGACAGCATCCAGCGTCCGTTCGCCTACAGCGGCACGCCTGCAGAGTTCCTGGCCTACATCCTGACGCTGCATAATGCACAAGTGGACACAGAAAAGCAATTCCTGCCGGGGAACGTGACCGTGGGCGGCTTTGTGAGCTACGACACGACAGAATATCTGACCACGAAAGAAACGGCTGACAAGGCCCTTTTTGACGCGCTGGGAGGGTATTTCCAAACACGCTATGAAAACGGCGTGGCATATCTGGACTATCTGGCAGAACCCACGCTGCTGTCCCCGCAGAAAATCGCGTTCGGGCAGAACCTGCTGGATCTGAAACGCACCAGGAAGGGCGCAGACATCGCAACGGTGATCGTGCCTCTGGGCGCAAAGCTGAAGGATGAAGAGGGCAACGACACAGGCAAGCGTCTGACCATTGAGAGCGTGAACGGCGGCGCGGACTTTGTTCAGGACGTGGACGCTGTAGCACAGTATGGGATCATTGTCAAGGCCGTGACGTTTGATGACATCACGGACGCGGAAACACTGAAGGCAAAGGGACAAGCACAACTTGCCGAATTTGTCAACCTGTCCGAATCCATAGAGGTGACGGCGGCTGACCTGGCGACCACCGGCCAGGACATCCTGTCCTTTCACCTGAACACGTGGGTGGAAACGGAAAGCAAGCCCCACGGCATCAGCCAGCGCTTCATAGTGAAAAAGCTATCCATTCCCGACCTGTTCAGTCCTGCGTCCCACAAGATGACGCTGAACGACACGGTGGAGAGCCTCAGTTCGGGCCTGCAGGGCGTTGCGGCACAGCAGCGACAAATCCTTCAGACCGTGGAACAGAGGGCGAGAGAGGCCGCAGAGACCGTCTACAACGTGGAAAGGAACCTGCTCGCCTCCCTGCAAGTGTCTGCGGATAACATCCAGTCCATTGTCGCGGAGACCTACACGCTGAAGGAAGACACGGACGCGCTGATCTCCTCTGTCAGCACAGCGATTGAGCAGACGAAGAACAGCGTGGAGATCCAGTTCAACCAGTTCAGCCAGGACATCGCCGCTGTATCCGCAGGCACGGATGCAGAGTTTGAAGAGATCAGGAAATACATCCGATTCGTGGACGGCAAGATCCTCCTGGGCGAAGTGGGCAATGAACTGGAACTGCAGATCGCCAATGACAGGATCAGTTTCCTGCAGGACGGCGCGGAGGTGGCCTACTTCACCAACCGCAAGCTATATGTGACGGATGCACAGTTCCTGCACAGTCTGCAGCTGGGCAACTTTGCATTCATGCCACGTGAAAACAAAAACCTATCGTTGAAGAAAATCTGAGGAATGATAGGCCATGACCTTCCAGGATAAGGAGGGCAGCATGGCAGCATCAGGAACCATACAAGAAGCAATCAGGACAGGCTACCGCCTGCAGATCGCGTGGTCTGTGGGCAGCCAATCCGTGGCAAACAACACGTCCAGCGTGACGGCCAAGGTGCAGCTGGTATCTACAGGCAGCAGCTACACCATCAACAGCAGCGCCAGCAAGTCCGGCAGCCTGACCATCAACGGCACGAAGTACAGCTTCACGTTCACGGCGGCCCTGTCCGGGAACCAGACCAAGACCATCTACACCAAGACGGTCACGGTGGCCCATAATGCGGACGGCACGAAGACCTGCGCATTCAGCGCCACGGCAGGGATCAACGTCACACTGTCCGGCACGTACTACGGCAACGTCACGGCCAGCGGAAACGGAACCTTTGACACCATCGCCCGCGCGTCCAGCATCAGCAGCGTGACCAGCTCTGTCAGCGTGAACGGCACGAACGCCTGCACGGTGAACATCACCCGCGCGTCCAGCAGCTTCACGCACACGGTGGTATTCAGCTTTGGATCATATAGCAAGACCACCACGGGCGTGGGTACGTCCACCAGTTACGCGATCCCCACCAGCTGGCTGAATGCGATCCCCAACGCCACCAGCGGCACAGCGAAGGTCACGGTGACAACGTATTCAGGCAGCACAAAGATCGGCGGCGCAGTCAGCAAGAACTTCACGCTGACGGTTCCGGCATCCGTCGTGCCGTCCATCAGCAGTGTGACCATCGCAGAGGCACAGGCGGGCATTGCAGCGCAGTTTGGCGGATATGTGCAGAGCAAGAGCAAACTGTCCGTGAAGATCACGGCAGCAGGCGCGTATTCGTCCACCATCAAGAGCTACAAGACCACCATCCAGGGCGCGAACTTCACGGCAGCGTCCTTCACGTCTGGCATTCTGGCGAAAAGCGGCACGTCTGATGTCACCATCACAGTGACGGACAGCCGCGGACGTACTGCCAGCACAACACGGAGCATCACGGTCACCGCCTACACTGCGCCAAAGATCACCAGCTTCCAGGGCTTCCGCTGCCTTGCAGACGGTGCAGAGAACTACGATGGTACATATCTCAATGCAAAGATTAACTTTGCCATATCAGCCGTAGGCAACAAGAACACCAGTGCTTATACCATCGAATACAGGCTGAAAAACACGGAAGAGTGGGCGGCCTTGACAAGTGGGGCTGTTTATGCATTGAACAGCAATATCGTCAGCGCGTCGGGCATCATGGGTGTGGATAGCAGCTATGATGTGCGCCTGCGGGTGGAGGACTACTTCACAGCGGTGCAAAGCGTGATTGAGATCCCCACGGCCTTCACGCTGCTTGACTTGAACGCTTCCGGGCGCGGGCTTGCCTTTGGCAAGGTATCCGAACTGGAAGACGGCATGGAAGTGGACATGGACATGAGCATATACAAAAACATCTTCATGGGGGGCAGAAAGCGCTCTGATGATGAAAAGAATATGTATTTCCAGAGCAGTGAGACAGCCGCGAACGTCCACGACTGCAAGCTATACGGAGGCAACGGGGCCAGCGTTACGTCCATTGGCTGCTGGGACAGCCTGCACGCCTTTGGCATATGGCGCTATCTGAGCGGAACAAAGAACATGGTGATTGATCGCAACGTCACGCTGACGCACGGCAACGGCGGCGATCAGTTCATCACCACCGATCCCGTGACACACGGCAGCAGATCAGGGCGTGTGCAGTTCTCCAATGGCTTGCTGATCCAATGGGGCGTGGAGACCATCACACCCGTCAAGGACACACCCACGGCCAAGGCGGTCAAGTTTGACGTGGCATACACGTCTGTCCCCATGGTGCTGACAACGGCGATCACAACTGTGCCGGGAACGTCCGTCACAGGCAATGCATCGGCGAACATCACGGTCAGCGGGTTTGACGCCTACGTACTCAGAAACGGCACAACAAACACATCAGTCGGCTGGATAGCCATAGGATACAAAGAATTATAAGGGAGAGGATACCATGGAAACGATCATCGCGGCAGCAATCACGGGCGGGCTTGCCCTCATTGGCGTGGTCATCACGTCGAACGCCAGTAACAGGAAAATCGAAAAGCAGCTGGAAATCCACCAGGCTGTCACAGATTGCAAGATCGACGAACTGACGCGAGAAGTCAGAGAGCATAATAACTTCGCACGCAGAATGCCTGCGGTGGAGGAACAGATCAAGGGCATCCATGCAAAAATCGAATACCTGCACGGCGGGAAGGAATGAAGAAAGGCCTGGGAGCGATCCCAGGCCTTATTTTTATTGGGTTTTTTGATAGTGTTCGTTTATCTCCATCAATATGGTGTTAATGAGTTAACACCCCTATGATGGAAGTCGAAGGCAAAAAGAAAATCAAACCTTCAACTGCACATCAAGTTCAATGGGTGGGCTTGTCCAGTTCCCGCCAGTATTCAATGGGGATCTGGATCTTGTCTCTTTCTGTTCAGGGTCGTAGTACCGTTCTTGTTTACTCTTGATCCGCACAGCCTTTTCTCTTTTATAATCTATGCGCTCAATGCAGGCCTTCAGCAGCCTGTTTTTTTCTGCTGCCGGAGCATCAGGATCATCCAGGGTGTTCAAGGCATTCGTAAACCTTTTTATCTTTTCCTCATAGTCAACAGGTTCTGGCATGGATTCGTAGGCCTTGCAGAGCGCCTGTCTGACTTCCTCTTTCTCCTTCAGCAGCCTTTCGTTCAGCACCTTGAACACATGTCCCGGCATCCGTTTGGACGGATCTGGATCGGCCTGGGCTTCCCACTGCACAATCTCCTTCTTGTTCAGTTCCTCCGTCTTGGCTTCCAGACGCTTGATCAGGGCTGCATGCTGCTTGACAGTATCGCCATTGTCATTTTTGAGGCGGACTTCAAAATCATGAATACACTGCTGCAATGCTTCCCGTACATGGTCAATCACTTCAGTATACAGTGCAGAAGTTGTTTTGCAATAGGCCTGGTTATCACACAAAAGACGCGGTGCAGAGCGCTCTTCCCCCTTCTTCTTGTAGGTGCGCAGGGACATGGAGCGGCCACACTGGCAGAACAAAAGACCGGCAAGCGGATTGCGAATCTTTGTGTTCGGCTTGGCACGGTGATTCCTGCCCTGTTTTGCCTGTGCAGCTGCAAAAAGCTCCTCAGAGATGATGGGTTCATGCTTGCCCTGGTGAATGGTGTATTCGCCGATCTTCATTCGCTTTGATGTCTTGACGTATTCACCGTTTTCTACAGACGTGATGCTCACACGTTCATTCTGCTTGATCTTGCCGATGTAATGCACATTTTCAAGCATGCCCTTGATAGTATCTTGCGACCACCGTTCAGCCTTTCTGGGCTTGATCCCCATCTCATTCAAGCGTCTGGCAATGGTGACACGGCCAAGATCCTGATTGACATACATATCAAAGACCATGCGCACGACTTCAGCTTCTTCCGGGTTGATCTTCAGCGTCGGGCATTTCTTTTTGCCTTCCGTGATAAAGATCTTATCATAACCATACGGTGGGATGGGCTTGACATAGTTTCCGGCTGCAAGCGACAAGTCGGTTCCACGTTTTTGTATTTTCTTGTAATAGTTCAAGTAGTCATTGCCGCGTTCCAGTTCGCGTTTGAAGGCGTCCCAGTCGTATTCTTCGCGCAGATCATAGATGCGTTCCGGCGTGATGACGATTGTGTTCGTCAGTTTCAGCAGGTTCATCACGCGGCCTATTTCCTCAATGTTTCCGCGTGTCAGACGCTGCGGCTCCACGATCTTCACAGCCTTGTACTTTGGCGATTCAATCAGGCGCAGCACCTTGTTGATCTCTGGCCGCTCCCGCAGTGTTTCACCAGACACAACTTCGCGGAATTTGTTTTCTTCCGGCACTTTTGCGCCAAGGTGCTTTATGGCCCATTCGTCCAGGATTCTTTCATGTTTTTCAAGCACTTCTTCTACGGTCAGGTTCGGATCGTCCGACTGAGATTTCCGCAGATAGTCCAGGACTTCTTCTGGCTTTAATTGTAATATGTCTAATATACTGTAGTTGAACATGGTATCATCCCTTTGGTTTATTGTTTGTGTGCTTGCAAGCCCCTGATCACATCTTTCAGGAACTTGATTTCCTCCTTGTATTCATCGCAGATGGCGCGAACGTCTGCCCGGTGGAGCGCGTCCGTGTTTTCAAGGCGCTGACGCAGGGCTTCATTCTCCTGTTCCACCTCTTCCAGACGCTTCTGCTGCATGATCATGCGCTCCTTGCAGGGGAATTCGTCTGCCACGCCGCCGATCAGAGCGACAAGAATGTTTCTGATGGTGGAATATCTGCAATCGTCATAGTCACCTTGTTTGATGCGGTCAATCGTCCCCTTGGGTATGTTGCTGTGTTCAGACAATACCTGATTCGTCCAGCCAAGAGCCTTTTGCCGTGCGGCCCACCATTTCAGCAGGTCAGGGAAAGGCAGGCGGAGCAGGTTCGGCATACAGTCTTCGCCAAGCCGTTCACATGTGATACATTTTTCAAACATTTGTGCATACCTCTTATCATCATATGATTGTATATAGCATTTCATGACGGCCCTCCTGGCGCACTTGTATGGCGCAACTGCACAGCTGTTTATTGATACTGCAGCCCATTGGGACTATACTAAGGGCGGGTCAGAGATGGCCTATCATTCCGGGGTGTAGGGGCGGGCTGGTGGTGCGGTGCGTCCCTACACTTTCTTTCAAAACATTGGCAGAAGTTTCCGTTGCATTTAGTAGTTGGCATACATTACACTTTTTTCAGGCAATTACAAACAATACGAATGCTTGTCCTATTTTGAAAGGAGAACCATCACCATGAGCGCAATCGACCAACTACTAACGTACATAAAACAGCTCACGCCGGAAAACGAAAAGGAAGAATACGTTTCCGCTATCACAACGGCGTTGTGCAAAACAAACGATATTGCTTTGCTTGATCTGATCCTGCAGCTACTTCAGAAGAGCAGAAAGGCCTGACAGCTTTTCGGGTTCAAGATCATACAATGCCTTCACGGCAAAGAAAAACGTTTCATCCGTTCTCAACCGCACAATGATATTCGCAAGAGTATCATTGTTTTTTTGCATCTCCCTCCTTTCCTCTGTTTTTTCTTCTATCAGGTCAGACTTCAGGATGCCGAAGTATGCAGCCATTGCTTCTATCTTGTCTATCCTTGGATAGTTTTCCCCCTTTCTCCATGAAAGGAAGGTAGTATATGGGACTCCGAGACTTTTACTCATTTCTTTGGCCGAAACATTATTTTCGCGCATAAAGCGGTTTATGTTCTTGGACATAATAGCCTTGTTTCCAAGATCCTTCATTTTCATCACCCCATTTCTTCTATAAATTATGTCCACATTCATTGTACAGCTATACTGTAAAAAAGTAAAGAAAAACTTTCAGAAAGTGCAGTTTACCTGTTGACTTTTTCAGAATACTATTGTAATATAGCATTACAGTACAGTTTAACTGTACTCGCATACGAAAGGAGTGTGAAAAAGCCTATGAGCAAACCTTATCCAATGTTGTCACTTGCCGCCGCAAGAGTGAATGCGGATCTCACGCAAAAGGCTTTTGCGGAAAAATGCGGGGTGAGCGAATCCACAGTCATTGCATGGGAATCCGGGCGGCGTTCTCCCAACGTGAGAATGCTTGGCACGATTGAACGCGTGCTTGGAGTATCGCTGGATTATATCCGTTTTGATTCATAATCAAATTTTTTTACAACAAAAGTACAGTTTAACTGTACTTTGGTAGGAGACGCAGACCCCGTGGTCTGACCAATAATCCCACATAGGACAACCTGCCTGGAACATAAGGTGATCAGAAAGGGGTGGATGCAATGAGAAAAAGCCAGGACGTATACGGGGAACCGATCATCATCGAAAGACCAGGGGCGATCATCAGAGTGCGCCGCCCCATCAATCTGACGGAAACGGAACACGCACGGCGCATGAAACGCATACACGACGCAGCGGCGGCCCTGCTGATGGCCGTGGAGCGGGACAGGAAAGCGAGGGTTACCCCATGACTGAAACCTACTACACCGTCCGGGCGACAGGCACAGACCTGGACAGCAAGGTCACAATGCACTTTGTCCCGGAATTCCGCACCCTTGCAGAGGCAGAGGCGTTCGTGGATGAAAAGCGGAAGTTCAGCCGTGGCTGGATATTCCACATTGACCAGAAGACGCGGGAGAAGAAGCCCACGTTCAGGTTCTGACGAAAGGAGCGGAGATCATGTTCTACAGAGCAAGGCACAAGGCGAAGTACAGGTGGAACCACACGTACACAGACAGTGAGCATCCCGTGCTTTTCTGCCTGGGCTGTGCGGCTACCACGCTGGCGACCACGGCGATCTTCTTCCTGATCGCCTTTGCGTGAGGGGGTGGAGGATGAACGCACCTTGCAAGGACTGCGAGAAGCGCACCGTGGGCTGTCACGGTCACTGTCCTGACTACAAGGCATTCGAGGCCACCAGGCGTGAGGAATACGCGAAGCGGGCAAAGATGCAGGCGGTTAACGACTACAGCGACAACAAGGAAAGACAACTGCGCGGTCTATGCTGAAGAAGGCAAAGAGGCCGGGTTACTGATGAAAGGAGAAATGCACGAAAGATGAAGGTTTTGAGCCTACTCGACGGCATCAGCATCAGCAACAAGAATTACCCGCAGATTGAACACTGCGGAGACGTAACCACGGCGGACTTCAAGCATTGCGAGGGCTTTGACCTCCTGATCGGCGGCAGTCCTTGTCAGAACCTTTCCGCCGGCAACAAGGAAAGACAACTGCGCCGGTCTGTGCTGAAGAAGGCAAAGAGGCCGGGTTACTGATGAAAGGAGAAATGCACGAAAGATGAAGGTTTTGAGCCTGTTCGACGGTATCAGCTGTGGCATGGTCGCACTGGAACGTGCTGGCATCCCTGTTGACCGTTATGTGGCGTATGAAATCGAAAAGAACGCCATCAAGATCAGCAACAAGAATTACCCGCAGATTGAACACTGCGGAGACGTAACCACGGCGGACTTCAAGCAGTACAAGGGCTTTGACCTCCTGATCGGCGGCAGTCCTTGTCAGAGCCTTTCCATCGTGCAGAGCAAGACACGACAGCACCTTGACGGAAAAAGCAAACTGTTTTTCCAGTACGTTCGGGCATTGGAGGAAATGAAACCCCGATATTTTCTGTTCGAAAATGTCGCCAGCATGAACGAGGAGAGCAAACAGGTCATCTCCGAACTGCTGGGCTGTGAACCGATCTACATTGACAGCGCCGACTTTTCCGCACAACAGCGGCCGCGCTATTATTGGACAAACATTCCCCAGGGGCCGATCCCCGAACATAGCAAGCTGGTTCTGCGGGACATCATGCAGAAGGCCGTCCCGGAAAAATTCTTCTATAGTCACCCGCTCCTGAACGTGGACATGACGAAACAGGTGTGCGCGATCATGGAACACAAGAACCACGATATTCACAAGCGGATCTTCAATCCAGACTTCAAATGCCACACGCTGACCACCTGCGGAGGCGGAAACACGCAGAAAAAGGTCATGGATAATGGCAGAGCGCGGAAACTGACACCGCTGGAATACGAACGTCTGCAGACCCTGCCGGACAACTACACTGCCGGCGTCGCAGACGGCCACAGATACACAGCCATTGGCAACGGCTGGACTGTGGATGTGATTGCTCACCTTCTCACAGGGCTGAAGACCCTGTGACAGGATCTCACCCGGAATGATAGACCATTTTCGTGGCCCTACGAAAAAGATAGGAGGCCATGAAAATGAAGGGAACCAAGCACCAGAACAACGCAACGGACAAGGTGGAGGCGCTGGAACGTGTGGTGGAGGCGCTTTCCCCTACTGCAACAGTACATCTGCGCGACGTATGCAGGCTTGCAGGCGCAGAAAACGAAGAAAAGGCAATCCGTGTGGCAGCGGCGCAGCTGCTGAAAAAGTACGGCATTACATACAAGGAATGATTGCAAAATGCATGATGTAGAGAACAAAGAAATACTTGATGTCACATGCGGAAGCAGGAGCATTTGGTTTAACAAGCATCATCCGAAAGCCGTGTATTGTGACAAGCGTGATGAAGAACATAGCAGCACATTTGGTGCAACGCAGAAAACGAGGCACATCAGGGTGCATCCTGATATTGTGTGCAGTTTTACAGAGTTACCCTTTGCAGACGAATCCTTTTCCCTTGTGGTGTTTGATCCACCACACGTAGAGGGATTGACAGATTCGTCGTGGACGAAAAAAGCGTATGGATCGCTTGATAGCGACTGGCGGCAAGTATTGCATGACGGATTTCAGGAATGCATGCGGGTACTGAAACCATACGGCACACTTATTTTCAAATGGAGCGAGGTGCAGATACCGACTCCAAAGGTGATTGAAACAATCGGACATCAGCCACTTTTCGGCCATCACTCTGGAAAAAAGATGAACACAAACTGGCTGACCTTCATGAAATTCCCAGACCATAGAGAGGATGAAGACACATGAACAAATGGATCGGCATTGGCCGCCTGACTGCGGAGCCGGAAATCAGCTACACGCAGAAGGGACAAGCCGTGGCCAGGTATCGGCTGGCGGTGGACAGGGCCTTCAAGCAAGAGGGCCAGCCTGACGCGGACTTCCTGAACTGCGTCGTGTTCGGCAAGGGTGCGGAGTTCGTGCAGAACTTCCTGCACAAAGGCATGAAAATCGCGGTGGAGGGACGCATTCAGACCGGCAGCTACGAGAAGGACGGCGTGAAGCACTACACCTTCAACATCATCGTGACAGACCACGAATTCTGCGAGAAGCGGGATGACCGTGAGGATGAATACACCCGCCAGGAGCGGACGGCGATCCAGGCAGAGGCGCGGAATGCTGGCTTTGCGGAGGTGCAGGACGATGACCTTCCGTTCTGATCCCCGCTCCAAGTACGGCGCAAGGAAGGTGACAACGGCCACCGGCCAGACCTTCGACAGCGTTCGGGAGTATCAGCGGTTCTGCGAACTGAACCTGATGCAGCGGGCCGGGGTGATCTCTGATCTGAAATGTCAGGAGAAGTTTGAGCTGATCCCGTCGCAGAAGATCGACGGCAAGGTGGTGGAAAAGCCCTGCACCTACATTGCGGACTTTGTATACATGGAGAACGGCAAGAAGGTGGTGGAGGACGCCAAGGGCATGAAAACCAAGGAGTACAGGATCAAGAAGAAGCTGATGCTGTTCGTCCACGGCATCCAGATCAAAGAAGTATGAGGAGGCGGAGCGGTATGGTTATTGATCAGGACGGCGCACAGACCCTGGTGCAAGAAATGGTACGCGCAGCATCATGGGACGTAATGCACAGCCAACCCGGAAGCAGGGTACGCCTTGATGCGGAGATATTCTTCAGGTCTGACTGGTTTGAAAAGCTGACGGGCCTGAACGGCAAGCAGATCCTGCAGGAGCTGCTGGCGGAGTACGACAAAAAGCACCCGCCCAAAGAAAGGCGGGCATGAACATGCACAGAGTCTACACAGCGTCCCTGCTTGTCAACGGGCTGCGACTGCAGAAGGAATTCCGCCTGGAAGAGATGGCGTCCCTGTGGCTGCGCATGATGACCGCTCAATACTACGGCCAGGTGGCATCCCCGGTGATCACCTGCACGATTTACAGTGACATATTCAACGCGCCAATGACGTGCGCGACCATAAGGAGGTGCAAGACGTGACCATGACAGAACACAGACGGCCTACGCAGTGCGAGAGGATCATCAAGTACATTGATGACTTTGGCAGCATCACGTCCCGCGACGCGATCAATGACCTGGGTGTGTACAGGCTTGCATCCCGCATTTCGGAGCTGAAGCAAGACGGCTACCCGATTGTCAGCAAGGTGGAGCCTGTGAAGAACAGATACGGCGAGACCAGCTACATCAAGCGGTATTTCCTTGCTGACAGCGGGGCTGATGTATCGTGAAGCTCTACATAGCGGCCACGCCTGACGAATATGAGCTGCCCGTCTTTGTGTCCGAAAGCGGAACACAACTTGCCCGCATGTGCGGTGTCAGAGTCAACGTTGTGTTTACCGGCGTACACAACCAGCGGCGTCCCGCCAAGGACGGCAAGCCACACAAGGTGCAACAAGGCACGAAATACAAGTTCTTCGCGGTGGAGGTGGATGATTGACACACATTGCGGTTTTTATCATTGGATACATCGTCGGCGCGGTGTGCTTCCTGTACTGGCTGAATGACCAGCGGGAAGAGATCATCGCCGCGCTGGTGGAGGCAATCGAAGAGGAACAGAAAGGCAAGTGAAGACCATGGAGGGAACCCATCAGACCACAGGCAATGGCAGGACGTGCAAAACGTGCGTCCTGCATCACCCTGAACGACTGAACAGGCCGTGCAGCGCCCTGGGCCGGTGCGTGACGCACGACAACTGCGCGGCCTACATAGAGGACAAGCCCATCAAGGAGGGAGAGCGGTGAAGACGATCAACAGAGCGCAGCTGCGCGGTGAACCGCTGGGGCCGCTTTGCGGATGCGCACGCACGACGCGCCATGTGTTTGGCCCGAAAGATAACCGTGTTTTCTGTTTCGGCATTTCCCCTTCAGGCAACCCGGAATACGTAAACGAACAATGCCAGCATTGCAAGGCCCTGGTGGACAATGCGGAGCCGGTGGAGGAAAAAGACAGATGAAAACGCCTGACGAGATCAAGCGGGGGCTGGAATGTTGCCTTATCGCGGATAACGACATGTGCCTGTGTGATGAATGCCCTTATTCTCGCGACGGGTATAATACGCTGAAATGTGACATCGAGCTTGGCAATGACACAATCGACTATCTGATTCAGCATGAAAATGCTAAAGACGAGTGGGAGATGGTGGCTGCGTCTCCCGGAGCCGTCGAGGACATGGCACGGGAAAATGCGCAGATGGCTGAACGTATCCGGCAGATGGAGCGGGAGAATGAGGCGCTTAAGAAAGTGGCATTCGGACAATGCAGAGCATGCAAGCACTATCTTGCGACCACATCCGAGGAGCCGTGCCGCAGATGCCGCCACGTTTGGGCGTGCCGTGGCTATGAAAGCCTCTGGGAGTGGCGCGGAGTGGAGGAGGATACAAAATGACGCTGAAACGTCTGATTGCCTCAAAGGCAATGGAACTCATGCAACTGCTTGAACATTGCGATGATAGTGATTTCGTGGATGTTATTGTGAACGCTGTTACGTACTGCGACTACGCAGCGCTGGATGGACTTGAACAGGATGGTGAAGCATGACCGTTGTTTGCACATTGGTAGCATGCGCGTTGTGTGGCCTCATTGGATATGGCTTTGGCGTGGTTGACACGCTCAATGACATCCGCATCAAACGCCCGGATCTGTATGAGGCTTTGAGAAAATGGGCGCAGGAGGATGACAATGCGACTGATTGATGCTGATACGTTGTGCAGAGACCTGAGTGAACTTGCGACGCTCAGAAGCGGTTCCCCGGTTACCAAAGGGCTGATACAGGCGATGTACATTGTCCGCGATGCCTCTACCATTGAGGCAAAACCTGTGCGGCATGGGCGGTGGGTATACGATGACTATTGGAACAGGCGCTGTTCCGAATGCCATGAACGGCTCCCCTTCTTCCATTGTTATTCCGACGAACCAAACTCTGACCGTGACGAAGAATGGGACGAAGAAATAGAAGAAACGGCCTACTGTCCCCACTGCGGCGCGAAGATGGACAAGGAGGAAGAAGACACATGATGGATCACATTCTCCCCGGCGTGTATGCCCTGCAGATGCAGGAGCTGGCCAACATCCGGGAAAAGCACGGAGCGGCATACAACAGCTTGCACGAAGGCTTTGCTGTGCTGATGGAAGAGGTGGAGGAAGTCAAGGAAGAGCTTGACAACGTGGAGCTTGCTGTGGACAGGCTGTGGAAAATCACCCGCGCAGACATGCCGCACATGGTCTATGGCTGTGCAAGCCAGATCGCCCACTATGCCGCCAAGGCAGCGGCAGAAGCCATCCAGGTGGCCGCCGTGGCGCGGAAGATCGCAGACGCATATGAGGAGGTTGCGGGCCATGAAAGCACGACTGAGGCGTAAACGCACGAAGGAATATATCCGCAGGCATGCGCTCTTTGCGTATTGCGACGAAAGGCTTGTCAGGAAGATTTCCCGCTATTGGAGCAACGCAGAGCGTGACCGCAAGCGGGCCAGGAAGATCAAGCGGAGGGCATGACGCACATGGGCAGAAGAAATGAACAGGAATATACATACGGCGGCAGGTGCAAGCCGCTGGACGTTGAGCGGCTGCGCGGGGAGATGCCCAGGGTGGGCGATAAGCTGATCAGGCGCATGGAAGGTGGAAGCACCAACCTGGGCGTTATCCGCCCCAGCAAGGTCACGGTGACATACGTGAACAAGGAACACCTGTGGTATGAGGTGCAGTTCCCCAGCGGGATCAGGCAGGGATACAAATTCCCGCAGCTCCCGTGAGAAACATAACACACAAAAGGAGAGGCTGACATGATCAAGACAACCGTTCTCCTTGACAATGGAGAAGAGATCAAATTCACAGCGGCAAACATCCAGCAGGCCGCGGAGTTTGTCGAAAAACAGTATTACCCATACAAATGGGTACACATTGCGATGGTGGAGGAAGAGGCGCTTGCGCACGCGGTGGAGGGTGTGGCGTATGGCTGACGTGAAGTGGATCAAGCTGTCCATCCGACTACCGGACAACAGGCAGCTGAAGCAGATCCGTCATCTGCCCAGCGGGGACACCATCGCGCTGATGTGGGTATACCTGCTGTGCCTTGCAGGGGAAATCAATGATTCCGGCATGATTTACTTCACGCCGGAAATCCCCTACACGGAAGAAATGCTGGCGGATCAGTTCGACATGGACTTGAACACGGTGCGCCTTGGCCTGGAAACCTTCAGACGGTTCGGCATGCTGGACGTGGTGGACAACATCATGTGCTTGCCTACGTGGGAGAAGTGGCAGGCGGGCGACAAACTGGAAGAAATCCGCGAACAGACAAGGAAACGCGTTGCCAAGCACAGAGAAAAGCAGAAACTGCTTGCAGGTAACGTTACATGTAACGTTACAGTAACGGATGGTAACGCAACAGAACAAGAACCAGAACAAGAAGAAGAACCAGATAGTATTTCTACAGTATCTAAAGATACTGTATGTCCCACTGACGTGAGACGAATCATGGAAAAGTGGAACACGTTGAACGTTTCACATATCCATTCCATCAAAGCCGGTACAAAACGCTATGACATGTTGAAAAAGCGCATCAAGCAGTACGGTGTGGATGCAGTCATTGAAGCTATTGAGCAAATACAGTACAGCAGTTTCCTGGCAGGTCAGAACAAGAACGGCTGGATCATCACTTTTGACTGGTTCATCAAGCCGAATAATTTCCTGAAGGTAGCAGAAGGCAACTATGCAGACGGCAAAGGAAGACGTGAAGGCGCAAGAGCGGACACACGCCAGCCTGACACCGGCAACAACTACAACGACTTCATGGCGCAGCTGGCCGCCATGAGGGAATAAGGAGGCAGAGAGCATGGCAAGCATCAAGCAGATCACCAGTATCATTGCCGCCATCAAGACCATCTATGCATACTACGCACGGGACACGGACGTGCAGATGCTGGTGAAGACATGGGAAGTCCTTCTGCGGGACTACCAAGACGAAATCGTTGACAAGGCGCTGTATATGTGCCTGCAGACCTGCAAGACGCCGCCCACGCCCGCAGACCTGATCGAACAGATCAGGAACCTGCAGGCGGCGGATGAACCCAGCGACGAGGAGCTGTGGGACACGCTGACACGAGCGCTGCGCAAGGCTGAATCGCTCATGTACTATTACAACTTCACCTGGGTGGAGGAAAACGGGAAAACCCAGGGCCAGAACGCGCGGGAAAGCATGGAAAGGCTGTGGAACGGTCTGCCGGAACGTCTGCGGATGTACGTGGGCAGCAAGGGCGAATTCATGCGGATGGCGCGGGACTACGGTGACGATGAACTGAAGTTTGAAAAGAACCGCTTCCTGAAGCAGATGCCGACGATCCAGAAGCGGCAGGAGTACAGGAACATTGCCCTGGAAAGCGGTGGAGGCATGGCAGCGGGATACATCGGAGGGAAGAGCCAATAAGAACAGGGAGGTGAGAGCGTGAACGAAGCAAAACCCTATCTGCTGCAGATCCGCAAGCTGGACGAGATGATCATGGACAAGAAGTGGGAGCTGGAACAGATGCGGCACGTGGCGGAGGGCATGGCAGGCTTTGGCGAAGACGTGGTGATCAATGGCGAAAAGCACGCCATGGACAAGGTGCAGAGCAGCGGAAACCCACAGAGGATGGCGGACGCGGTGTGCAGCTACGTGGACGTGGAAAAGCGGATGCTGAAGGACATCGCACGCTGGCAAGCAGAGAAGCAGGAGCGGATCAGCATTCTGCACTCCCTGCCTGAAAAGCCGTATAAAGTGGCCCACAGAATCTATGTGCGCGGCATGTCCCTGCAGGATGTGGCGAACGATCTGAAACAGTCCTACAGCTGGGCAACCACCATGCACGGGATCGCGCTGAAGCATGTGATGGACGCACTGAAGGAAAAACGCGGTGGAGGTGCTGCAGGGTGACGTATTATGTAATGTACGATGCGTTCGAATCTGAAATGTACGATGCGTTCCAATCATTGATTGAAGAATGTTGCAATATTCTGCGGGACATAGCTGCCAAACTGGCAGACTATGTATACGAAACTGACGAAGAAGCCTATGACCGCGAATTTATGCGTGAGCGTGAACGGGAGGCCAGCACGCATGAGCAGAACAGGATGCTGGCACGATACAAGGCCCACTGCACCAGGATGACCGCGCACAAGGCACGGCAGCAGCTGCGCCGCAGGAAGTACAGAGGCGGAGCGAATGCCGGGTGGTGGTAAACTTACAGGCGGGGGACGATCCCCGCTTTTTCTTTTTGCTACAAAATGCAAAAGTTTTGACTTTTCTGTATGTTTTTTGATTTTTCTATAAAAGTTTTGATTTATTTGTATGTTTTTTGACTTTTTTGTATCTGGTTTGACTGCAGACCTGTGCTATACTGTACGTGTCAAAGAAGGCCTGATGGGGAAACACCCATCGGGCTTTTTCTATGAGGACAGACAGTCGCAGGCGGAGCGTGAGTCTCTTTATGTCCTGCGGGATTATCCTCCTTCGCAGGTGGGGGCGGGAGGGAACATGCCGGTGTGGCGGAATTGGTAGACGCTGCGGACTCAAACTCCGCTGGACGCTGATCAACGTCCGTGCTGGTTCAAGTCCAGCCATCGGCACTTATCACAGCACAGAAAGAAGGTGAAGATTGTGGCAAAACTGACACCCAGGCAAGAACGGTTCGTAGACGAATACCTGCTGGATCTCAACGGGAAGCAGGCTGCAATCCGAGCCGGATATTCTGAAAAGACGGCAGAAGTGCAGGCATCGCGGCTATTAAGCAATGTTAAGGTGCAGGCACAGATCCAGAAGCGAAGACAGGAGCGCGTGGAGCGCACGGAGATCACGCAGGACATGGTGCTGTATGAGCTGGCGACCATCGCCTTTGCCAATGCAGCAGACTATGCCGCCGTGGTAGAGCGGGAAGCAACACTGCAGACGGAAGACGGCGACGTGATCCAGCTGTATGACAAAGACGGGAACAAGGTCATGTACAGGACGGTGGAACCCGTGCTGACGGCAGACTTGACAGACAAGCAGAAACGTGCATTGGCCGTGATCAAGAAGGGCCGGGACGGCTTTGAAGTCAAGCCATACGACAAGGTGCGGGCGCTGGAACTGCTGGGCAAGCACCTGGGCATGTTCACAGAAAAGATGGAAGTGTCCGGGGAAGTGAATAACCCCATGGCAGGGCTGACAACGGAGGAACTGAAGAAGCTGATCGAGGATGGATAAAGCCATTCTGAAGTATTACGCACGGCTTGAACTGGCACGGCGCAGTTTCTGGGAGTATTGCAAGTTCACGTCCCCGGACTTCTACACAGAAGACCGGCACTTTCTCCATGATCTGGCGGACAAGCTACAGTGGTTCATCGAAGAGGCAGAAGAGCAGATCATGGTGGTGAACATGCCGCCACGATTCGGCAAGTCCCGCACGCTGACGAAGTTCGTCACATGGCTGTTCGGCAAGTTTGGATTCAGGATCAAGGTCATGACGGGATCGTACAACGAAACGCTGTCTGCCACCTTTGCCAAGCAGGTGCGAGACACCATTGCAGCGCAGAAGACGGCAGGTGTCACGGTGTACAATGACATCTTCCCGAAAACCAAGATCAAGTATGGCGAAGCTGCAGCGCAGAAGTGGGCGCTGGATGGCAGCCAGGTAGCAAACTACCTTGCCACATCCCCCACCGGCACGGCCACGGGCTTTGGCTGTAATATCATGATCATTGACGATCTGATCAAGAACGCCAAGGAAGCCTATAACGCCGCCACCCTGAAGCAGCATGTCAGCTGGTTCACGGATACGATGCTGTCCCGTACAGAAAACGGGTTCAAGCTGATCGTGTGCATGACCAGATGGAGCAGCGAAGACCTTGCAGGCTTTATTCTTGAAAACTACGACAACGTGGTGCATATCAACTATAAGGCCGTGCAGGATGACGGCAGCATGCTCTGCCCTGAGATTCTATCCAGGGAAGACTACGAGCTGAAGACCAAGAACATGAACAGGGCCATCGTGGAGGCCAACTACCAGCAGGAGCCGGTAGACGAAAAGGGCCGTCTGTACACCAAGTTCATGACCTATACAGAGCTGCCAAAGGACAGCAACGGAAATCTGCTGTTTGACTACATACTGAACTACACGGACACTGCCGACACGGGCAGTGACTTTTTGTGTTCGGTGTGCTACGGCATGTATGCTGGCAGCTATTACGTGCTGGATCTGCTGTACACCAAGGATTCCATGGAGATCACAGAGCCGGAAACGGCCAGGATGCTGACCAGGAACAAAGTGGGCTGCGCCATCATCGAAGCCAACAACGGCGGCGAAGGCTTTGCCCGCAACGTCAAGCGCATGTGCCGCGAAATGGACAACAAGCACACGACGATCAAGACGTTCCACCAGTCGGCAAACAAGATCGCCCGTATCCTGTCAAACAGCACATCCGTCATGGATAACGTCTTTTACCCCGTGAACTGGAAAGACCGCTGGCCTGACTTTGAACGGGATATGAGAAGATACCAACGCGAAGGCAAGAATGAACACGATGACGCGCCGGACTGCATCACGGGCATGTACGAACACCCGAAACCGCTGTCCGTATGGCAGTATTGACGCGCAAGGAAAGGGGCAACACACATGATACGCGGAACCACACCCACGATGGAATTCACGCTGCCGTTCAGCACAGAGAACGTGGTGGAACTGTACGTGACTTTCGTGCAGGGCGGCAGGATCATCCTGGAAAAGAGCCTGAAGGAATGCAGCGCAACGGGCGAAGTGCTGAAGGTGCATTTCACACAGGCAGACACGCTGGCTTTCACTTCTGGAAAGCAGGTTGAGATTCAGATCCGTGTGAAGTTTGACAGCGGCGACGCACTGGCAAGTGACATCATCAACGCCAGCGTTGAACGTATTCTGAAAGACGGTGAGATCTGATGCGGTTCAGTGTGCGTTTTGCAGAGAATAGTGCCTCTTTCAAACCAGCAACCTTTGCCGAAAGCAAGGCATCCTTCACGCCGGTGTTCGTTGCCGAAAGCAGGGCATCTTTCACACCGGCGATCTTTGCAGAAGGCAACACAGCCATCACAAAGGCATCCTTTGAAGAAAGCAAGGCGAACTTCGCCCCGCCATTCAAGGAAATGCAGGTCATCACACAGACAGCAGGAGATCTGCAGTATTACGAAGGTGAGTACAAGATCACACCGTCCGCTCATGATGAAACTGTGATGCGCACTGCAAAGAAGCTCATGAAGACTGACGTGACTGTACAGAAGATCCCATATTATGACGTAGACAACATGGCCGGAGGAAGCACGGTCTATATTGCAAGCGAGGTGTAATTAACATGGCTATTTCCAAGGTAATTTATGGCGGCAACACTCTGATTGACCTGACGGGTGACACGCTGACCAAAGACAAGGCGCTGAAGGGTTACACGTTCCATGGCGCAGATGGTGAAGTGCAGACTGGTACGTGTGAATACGATGTGGATTCGTCCGAAGTGACTGCCAAAGTGGCAGAGGTACTGGCAGGCAAAACCTTTGCGGCAGGCGGCACGATCAAGACTGGCACGATGCCGAACAAAGGGAAGCAGCTTGGCCTTATCCTCGAAGTGAACGGGGTGTATCCGATTCCCCAGGGATACCATGACGGCAGTGGTACTGTACAAATCACTCCCCCAGAAAAGGCGAAGATCATTCCTGAAAACATCCGCCAGGGTGTTGAAATTCTTGGCGTTACAGGCACAATGAGTGCCTTGGAGGGTGTGAAGGCGCAGGCCCTGACTGTCACGCCTTCGACTGCTCAACAAGTCGTTCTCCCTGAGAGTGGGTACAACTACATTTCCCAGGTCACGGTGGCAGCTATCCCCTATGTGGAAATTGACAATGCTGCTGGTGGTACTACGGTCACCATCGGTTAAGGAGGTGACAGCATGGCTGTCAATAAAGTTGTAATGAACACCGCCAACGGCGAGGAAACGTTGATTGATCTTACTGGTGACACAGTGGTTGCATCAGACCTTGCAGAAGGCGTGACAGCGCATGGAGCGGACGGTGAGCGAATCGTGGGTACTATGCCGACGGATGTGGTGCGATATGGCACTACGCAGAGCCTGACAACGGCGCAAAAGCAGAACGCAAGAAACAACATCGGCGTTCCGACAACACTGCCCAACCCCAAGGCACTGACCATCAAAGGGCAGAGCTATGACGGTTCTTCTGCTGTCACCATTGCCGTAGCAGACGGCCAGGACGGCCAGCGCGGCACGGGCATCCTGAAGATCACAACCGCCCCGTCCAGCTACACGACTGCAACGGGCGGTTTCACACCAACATATAGAATCGCACTAAGCACAGTTAAAACCCAGTCGAAAGTCAATGAGGTACTGGTGGGCGATGTCATCCAGTATTCTTACTACCAATACCCGGTAGGCTACGTAGATTCGTCTTATGTATATACCGGGGCGCGAACTTCTATCCGAGGGGCAACGGGAGCGGCTGGTGCAGCTGGCACATCTGTCACAATTACGGGAATGAGTGAAAGTGATATGAGCGGCGACTATAACACAGTTACGTTCAGCGATGGCTTCACCCTTAACATCCGTAACGGTGTGAATGGCGCAACTGGTCAGCGCGGTACAGGCATCCTAAAGATCACAACTGCCCCGTCCAGTTACACAACTGCCACGGGCGGTTTCACACCAACATATAGAATCGCACTAAGCACAGTTAAAACCCAGTCGAAAGTCAATGAGGTACTGGTGGGCGATGTCATCCAGTATTCGTATTATCTGTATCCTGTGGGTTACGTGGATGCGTCATACGTGTACTGCGGCACACGCACATCTATTCGAGGGGCAACGGGAGCGGCTGGCGCGGACGGCGCCCAAGGCCCTGCGGGTGCAGCGGGAACAAACGCAACAATCACTGGCGCATCTGCCACGGTGGACGCGAACGTAGGAACGCCAAGTGTGACCGTGACCGCTGGTGGCACTGCATCTGCAAGAACGTTTGCCTTTGCCTTCAAGAATTTGAAAGGCGCACCTGGCAGCGACGCAACAGTCACGGCGGCGAACATTCAGAGTGCGCTGGGGTATACGCCCATCAAGTCGAGTGGATGGAGCGCCGGAAAGAACTTAGGAACGGACGAGAACGGCAACGTTGTGGAGAAAGCGGATATCTTTTCTAAAGACACTTCCGCATGGTCACCTGTCCAGTATATGCCCGGTGTCGCATGGACTGACATCGGCTATTATTGGCAAGCTAATGGCGCACACACCAATACGCAGTATACACAGTCTTATTATTCTACCGCTGAACTGATAAAGATTGAACCTGGCTGCTCCTATACGTTGAGCAATTTCACTGGTGTGTATTGGCTGTATGACTCCACAGGAAAAAACGGCGTGGCAAGCGCAGAACACTATAACCCCAACGAGGCGGTAACTTTTACTACCAGTGAAACACAGCACTATATCGGCATAAGCCACAAACCAACTGGCTCTTATACCACGGACAGGGTTACCCTTGTGCGAAATGATATGTCACAGGCAGAATATAACGCACTGCCTACACAAGCAGATACGCTCAAACCGATGTACGGAAAGAAAGTGGTCTGTTTCGGTGACAGTCTGTTTGGCATGTATCGTGGTGCGGATTCTGCACCCGCATTCGTGGCTCTTGAAACTGGTGCGACTGTGTACAATGTTGGGTTTGGTGGCTGCCGGATGGCGGTGCATCCCACGGCGGGTTATAGCGCGTTCTCTATGTGGGCGCTGGCAAAGGCTATTGCGGAAAACAACTGGACAACCCAGAATGCCCAAGCTTCCAGCGGTTCTTCCTACTTCCCCGATCAGTTGGCTTTGCTCAAATCCATTGATTTTAGCACGGTTAACGTTGCGGTGATCCACTACGGCACGAACGACTTTGCTTCTGGCGATGGCATCCAGATCGACAACGCGACAGACCATGACGATTACAATACGCTTTGCGGTGCGCTGCGGTACAGTGTAGAAAAGCTGTTAGGCGCATATCCAAAGTTGAGAATCTACATATCCCTGCCCGTGTATCGTTACTGGACAGAGAGCGGGACAACTACCTACGCCGAGACACGCCAGAACAAAAACGGCAAAACGCTTCCCGAATTTGTGGAGGCGTTGCGAAATGTTGCAGCAGAGTACAATCTGCCCGTGATTGATTGCTATTATGGTATGGGCATAAATAAGACCAACGCCAGCACTTTCTTGGAAGACGGAACGCACCACAATGCAACTGGCCGGGAGCGGTTCGGACGGTACATTGGCGCGAACTTGTCTGCACAGCAGAGCAGCGGCAAATCCGGCATGGATGTATCTGCGGTAAATGCGCTGATTGCTTCTGCGATTGGTGACGCGATTGGAGGGAGTTACTGATGGCTAAATACACCACACTGACTGCCCTGTTCAAGGCGATTGCTGATGCTCTGCGCAGCAAGAGCGGCAACACTGGGGGAATTGTCGCGGATGATTTCCCAGACGTTATCAACAGCCTGTCAACAGGTGGCATAACTCCTACCGGCACAAAGACCATCACAGCAAATGGCGAACACGATGTGACTACTTATGCCAAAGCAAAGGTCAACGTCCCTATTGGCATTACACCCAGCGGAACAAAGACAATCACCACCAATGGCAGTCACGATGTGACCAACTACGCAACGGCCCAGGTCAATGTCCCGGTTGGCATCACGCCTTCTGGCACAAAAACCATCACGGCAAACGGGACGCATGATGTGACCAGTTATGCAAGCGCGTTGGTTAATGTGCAGGGGGTAAACGCAAGGATATTCACATCCACAGTTTCTGCCGATGTGTCGAGTGGTACAGCAACAATCGCAGGGAATAACGACTGGATTAAGTCAATCAGGAGCAATGCGAATGCGTTTATTCTTGTACGATATCTCGGTTTGAAAGCATCAACCGCATCAAGCAACGTGTGGTTTAATGCCAATTTTACGCTTGGTTACAACGGAACTACGGCTTACAATACGCTGTTGTATAGACAAACGGCCACTACCACTTCGTATGCTCAAAACGTAAGAGGCTTGACGGGTGAGAACTATAGTGGCCACTTGTGTGTTGGCGCAAACGGCAATCTATACGTATACGTTAGCGCATCATGGCCTGTGAAAGCTGGTTCCTATCAGATCATTGCAGGGTTGCTTGAATCGCTGTAAAGGAGGCGCATAAAACGAACGGAAGCATTGTTTGGCTGATTGTGTCTGCGACTGTGTTGTTTGGCATCATCCTGGTCGCAGTGCTGACAAGAGGGAAAGAAACAGACCGGCAAAAGAATACGGAGCGGGAAGAAAGCATGTGCGAAAGCTGCCCCTTCAACCCGCATCGTGATGACGAGATAATGTGAGGAGGCAGGCGATGTGCTGACAGTAGAGGAAATCAAGACCTACATTGACAACGATGCAGGCAGCACAAAAAAGAAACTGGCAAAGATCGGCCAGAGGTACTACGACGCGGAACACGACATCCTCAAATACAGGATCTTGTACCTGAACAAGGACAAGCAGCTGGTTGAGGATAAAACGAAATCCAACGCCAAGATCAGCCACCCGTTCTTCATGGAGCTGGTGGATCAGGAAGTCCAGCACATGCTGTCCGAAACGGACAGCATTTTTAAGTCCGACGAAGATGCACTACAGAAGGAACTGGATGAATACTTCAACAACAGCGAAGAATTCATGGCAGAGCTGTATGAGGTGATGACGGACTGCATCAGCAAGGGCTTTGCCTACGCCTACGCCTACAAGAACAAGGAGGGCCGGACAGCCTTCCAGTGTGCGGACAGCCTGGGCGTGATCGAGGTGAAAGAGAAGGAAACGGATGACGGCTGCGCCTATGTGATCTTCCACTACCTTGACCGCATCGGCAAGGATAACAAGAAGATCACCCGCGTGCAGGTGTGGGATGATAAGCAGGTGTGGTTCTACGTCCAGGAAGAGAACGGCCAGCTGCAGCCGGATGAAAGCGAAAAGCAGAACCCGCGCCCGCATACGCTGTACGGCAAGAGCGGCGACGAAAGCACCTACTTTGAGGGCTTTGGCTTTATCCCCTTCATCCGCCTGGACAATAACAAGCAGCAGAAGAGCGGCCTGTTCCCCATCAAGGCGCTGATGGATGACTACGACCTGATGGCCTGTGGCCTGTCCAACAACATCACGGACATGTCTGAAGCCTACATCGCCGTGACCGGCTTTGAAGGCGACGATCTGGACGAACTGGCGCTGAACTTCCGCGCAAAGAAGCACATCGGCGTGGGTGACGGTGGCGGCATTGACATCAAGACGGTGGAGATCCCCTACCAGGCACGGCAGGCCAAGCTGGAACTGGATGAAAGGAACATCTACCGCTTTGGAATGGGCTTCAATGCCACGGCCCAGCGTGACGGCAATGTGACGGACGATGAAGTGCAGTCCCGATACGTGCTGCTGGACATGAAGTGCAACAAGCTGGAAATCCGGCTGAAGTCCTTCCTGCGCAAGCTGCTGAAGGTGGTGCTGGCGGAGATCAACGCAGAGAACGGCACGGACTACCAGCAGAAGGACGTGTACTTTGAGTTCAAGCGCAAGACCGTGACCAACAAGGTCAACGACGCGCAGGTTGCCTTGACGGAGGCACAGAAGCGCCAGACGGAGATCAACACCATCCTGAACCTGCGGGAAGTGATCGGCGATGACACCATGATGGAGCTGATCGCAGAGCAGCTGGATATTGACCTGGACAAGCTGAAGGCCAGCATGCCCAAGCCTGAAGACGATCCTGTGATCGCTGCGCAGAATAAGATCCTGACCGCACCCACGGAAGAAACGCCCACTGAAGGTGAGATGAGTGCTTAAACGGCAAAAGGAAGTCGCCCTGTATCAGCTGTCTGAAGAAGAAAAGGTCATCAAGCAGCTGGAAAGGCAGTACAGGAAGGCATTGGAGGACGTGGAAATGGTCATCCGCATCCTGATGACGGATGAACTGACCCCCTCCAAGATCAACCGCATCGGCTATCAGCAAAAGCTGAAGGCGCAGCTGGAAGGCGTGCTGGAAGCCCTGCACAATAACGAATACAAGACGATCAATGCCTTCCTGCAGGACAGCTACACCGACTCCTTTGTGGGTACGATGTACGACCTGCACGGCCAGGATGTCCCGATGATCCTGCCCATTGACCAGAACGTAGCCGTGAAGGCGATCCAGCTTGACGCCAAGCTGTCCGAACGCAAGATCCACCCGAACCTGAACGGCGAACACGTGACGCTGTATGAAAGCCTGGGCGTGGATGTGGACAAACTGAAGAAGACCATCCGGCAGGAGATCACCCGCGGCCTTGCCACCAGCATGGCGGTGAAGGACATCGCCCGGAACATCAGCTTTGTCACCAAGGCCCCACTGAGCCGTGCAAAGACCATCGCCAGGACGGAAAGCCACCGCATCCAGGAGACCAGCAAGCAGGACGCACGCCACGCTGCAAAGGCGAACGGCGCAGACCTTGTGAAGTATTGGGATTCCATCATGGACGGTGACACCCGCTCCACACACAGGCAGCTGGACGGCCAGACCAGGGAAGTGGATGAACCCTTTCAGCTCAACGGCCACCGTGCCATGCAGCCTGGGGGCTTTGGCATCCCTGGCATGGACATCAACTGCCGGTGCATGGCGCTGACCAGGGCCAGATACAAACTGAGTGATGCAGACCTGAAACGGATGCAGGAGAAGGCGAAGTTCTGGGATCTGGACAAGGCGGAGGGCTTTGAGGACTTCAAAAAGAAGTACCTGAAGGCGGCGCAGGATGAAGCGAAGGCGAAAGAACCCAAAGCGTCCGACAACAAGCAAAGCATTCATAGTGTTGGCAGCATCAAGCGTTCAATGTTCACGGCTATCACCAATGATGTAACCACAGATGAAGTGGTCATCACGGACGAGCGCATAGATCACAGCAACCGCCACCTGGACGCCTACAAGAAATACGGGAAGCACATCCCCGCTGTTCTGTCTGATCCTGACTTTGCCTTCGAGGACAAAAACCCGAACACGGCAATCTTGGTGAAGCGGATTGAGCAGGAAGGCAAGAACCTGGAACTTGTTTTGCGCCTCCATGTTTCTACTGATAATCCCGAATACAAAAACTCTGTTTTGTCCTTCTGGGACATCAGCGAAACACGGCGAATGAACTATGAGCGCAACAAAAAGATCATTTACAAAAAGCAGTAAATGTGCTATAATACAAGTGAACAGAAGAATGGTCTTTGAGGTGGTAAATTTCGTTGCTACCACGCGCCCTTTGGGCTAAAAGAGATGCAGGAGCCGCGACGCCTGCCAAAGACCAGAGAAAACAAAAGCACCCTGCAGCTGCAAGGTGCTTTTTCTATGCCAACGAAAGGGGCTGATTCCCTTGCACAGGGAAGCCGGGAACCAACGTGGATAAATAAGAGAATGGAATAAATAAAACACACAACGCAGCATGCAGCACGCATGGCTGCGTTTTTCTATGCCCGAAAAGAAAGGAGAAATGTAGAATGCTGGATCTCACTCCCCTGGTGGAAGCCATCATCGCGCTGGCCGCTGCGGCGATCAGCATGTTCCTGATCCCCTGGCTGCGCGCACGCTACGGCAACGAGACGCTGGAAAAGGCGCGGAGCTGGGTGCAGATCGCTGTGTATGCCGCAGAAAAGGCATACGGCGCAGGCCACGGCAAGGAGAAACTGGCCTATGCTGAAGCCGTGCTGGCACAGCACAATATCAAACTGGACATCAACACGCTTGTGACCATGGTTGACGCGGAAATTAAGAAGATGGAACAGGCTGAAGGCGTCACCATTGAAATTCCTGCTGTAGATGATGTGGATGACCCTGTGGACAATGTGGAAAATCCCGTGCCTGAATAATCACGGCACGGGATAAGGAAAGGAGCGTGGTACACACATGGAGATTACGCAGTATTATCAGACGCAGAATCCATGCTATAAAGCCGGGAAGAAGATCACCCCCTCTGGCATCATTGTCCACAGCACGGGGGCGAACAATTCCTATATCAAGCGGTACGTCGGCCCGGATGACGGCATCCTGGGCAAGAACCAGTACGGCAACCACTGGAACAAGGACAGCGCGACCAAGTGCGTGCATGCCTTCATCGGCAAAGTGGCTGACGGCAGCGTTAAGGTCTACCAGACCCTGCCGTGGAATTACCGCTGCTGGGGCGTAGGCAGCGGCAAGAAGGGCAGCCACAACAGCACCCACATCCAGTTCGAGATCTGCGAAGACGGCCTGACGAATGAGGCGTACTACAACGAAGCGTTCCGCGTTGCCAAAGAGCTGTGCGCGTACCTGTGCAAGGAATACGGCATCAGCGTGGACAACGTGATCGGCCATTATGAATCCGCTGCTATGGGCTACGGCAGCAACCATGGCGACCCGCGAAACTGGCAGAAGAAGTTCGGCGACAGTATGGACAAGTTCCGTGCAGACGTTCGGGCAATGCTGGGGCAGGTCGATGCAAGCACAGTGGTCACCACACCGGCCAAGGAGCCTGAACAGGCGACCACTACGAGCAGCACCACGACACAACAGGCAAGCGTGGTGATCAACATGGGAACCCTGCGCAACGGCAACAGCGGCACACAGGTGAAAGTCCTGCAGTGGCTGCTGAAGGAATACGGCCACGATCCCGGCACGATTGACGGGAAGTTCGGCGCAAACACGCTGAAGGCTGTGAAAGCATACCAGAAGGCCCAGAAACTGACGGTGGATGGCATCGTCGGAAAAAACACCTGGGCCAAGCTCCTTGCATAAAGGCCTGCGCCACATGGCGCGGGCTTTTATATAACGTCCTGGGCGACGTGAAACGCCCTCCAATCACGTGATGCGACCACGGTAAAAGCGGAAAGAGAGGAATGCAAAATGACTATTCTTGAACTGCTGCAGAAAATGTTCAACGCCACTGAGGATCAGACCAACGCTTTCATGGAACAGATGAAGGCGAACAAGATCTATACATCCTCTGAAGAAAACATGGATATCCGTTACGGCAAGCTGAAGACCCAGCACGCCGGCGTGCAGGAGCAGCTGACCAAGGCGAACGCGACCATTGAAGAGCTGCAGAAGGCCAATGCAGGCAACGCAGAGCTTCAGCAGACGGTCACGACCTACCAGACGGAGAATGAACAGCTGAAGGCCAAGCTGGAAAAAGCCATGATCGAAAGCGACGCCAAGGTGGCGCTGCTGGCGGCAGGCGCAAAGGACATCGAGTATGCCATGTTCAAGCTGATGGCCAAGGGCGAGATGGTCAGAGGCGAAGACGGAAAAGTGAAAGACCTGACTGAAAAGATCGACGCACTGAAGACCCAGCTGCCCGACCAGTTCCCCAGCAGCAAGAAGATCTACCAGGAATTCAAGCTGCCGAACACGGCGGATACTGGTGACGCACTCACCAGAGAATCCGTGCTGAAAAAGCCGTATGCGGAGCGGATGAAGCTCTACAGCGAAGATCCTGAAGCATACAGAGAGATCATGAGCAAAGAATAACAACAAGAAAGGTATAGGTGAATAATATGGCTGTTACTATGATGGCACAGATGATCAACCCTGAAGTCATGGGCGACATGATCAACGCGAAGATCGAAGCCCTGGCGAAGCTGACCCCCTACGCCAAGGTGGACACCACTCTGGTGGGCGTTCCCGGCGATACCAAGACCGTTCCTTCCTGGAACTACATCGGCGACGCTGAAGACGTGGCGGAAGGCGCTGAAGTCGGTCTCACCCAGATGACCGCTG
>JAEIGA010000974.1_pt1 | contig 43048 bp, 42 predicted proteins | sample 9270691 | NCBI WGS metagenome assembly JAEIGA01 (sample SAMN17057246, study PRJNA624740) | gut metagenome | biome: biome; isolation source: fecal sample | host: Bos grunniens | place: China: Xizang | collected 2019
GATGTATACATGTAATCTTGTTAACATAAAGATAAACACACTAGAAGAGATATTTGGTGATGATACATTGACAAAGCTCAAATGGATGGTGGATTTCAATGGAGCTCCATCAATCAACGAGGTAAACGATGATTTCATTACTACCAAATATTATTTCCCATTCGTTAGTTATGGTGTATTCCAAAAGGATTATGTGACAAAGGATGAAGTGGGAGCCACATACACATCAAAGTTCGTATTAGATAAGTATGCAAAGTACTGGGTGGAAACATTCTATCCATCACTCAATATGCTTGAAATCATCAAGAAAGCATATCAATCAAGGGACTACAATGTAACTGGTTCTGCCTTCTCAGACCCATATCTAAAGAACATATACTGTTCAACGAACTTAGCATCGGAGCAGATTCCAGATTATAATTATGGAAATCCAAGATTCGGAAAGGTATCAATCAACACACACTGGTCTAATGGTACTGACAAAAACCATAGAGTATATGGTTTTGTTCAAGACTTGAATTTCCCATATTACCCATTAGCATTCCCAGGCTCACAAGTATCATCTCGTCCAAAACCATTCAATACTGACTACTGTGACCTTACACAAGTTGAGATATATAACATCTTGGATAAGAAAAACACATATGCATCATCTCAGCTTACTGAACCTTCTTATCTATGGGATAAGGGAGAAAGCTGTATTGTGGCTCCAGCCGATGGTTTCTATAGGATTAACATGACCATTGCAGCACATACATTAGAAGGTGACGGTGGATTGAGAGCAGATACATATAGATGGGATGCATTCGGCAATGAAGTACAGAGTGGAATTCCAGCAAATGCACAAGCAATCAATATGTTGGAAAATGCACAATTTGAGTTGCAACTTGTCAGAAACTATCATTATGATGAAGATAATCTAGAACTTATATTCGGTAAGAGAAAACCAATATTGTGGGCAAATTCAATGGATGACCCTTATTATACTGAGGTGTTGACTTGTTTCCCACATGAGAATTGTTTTGACTTAACCCCACCGACAAAGGAGAATGACTTGGTAACTAGGGTTAGTAGGTCTTCAACTGCAAATACTTCAAGTGGTGGAGGAACATTCGGAAACAATACAAATACTTCCACAAGAGCTGGTTCTAGGGGTAATTTTGGTGGATATAGACCAGATGGGACAACACCACCTTCTGACAACCCTCAGATTACAAAGTTTCATGGATATGTTAATAGAGATAGAACGATTATGGCGTATGACCCAGTGGTGTCAGATAACTTCATATGCGGTATATCCACATTCTCAAGCGGTGTTACAGCAGTCAGAAAGAACGGTTACAGTTGGTCAAAACACTATGCTACTAATACTGATGCAGCATATAATGCTAATCCATACATTGCCATATATGAGGTGGGTAATGTAAGCGGTACTGACTTAGTGGAATCGGCTACAACTGACTTCAATAGCAACCAGTATCTATATGCCCCTCAAACTGAAGCTACGGTATATTCTAATAGCATGAGAGGTAATGTAAGTTGCCTTATATGGCTCAATAGAAACGATATTATTCAACCAATGATGATATTGAGGAAATATACAAAGAACTCAAACCAAGCAAATGGACAGACAAATTACTACATTGATGCAGATATCCACTTTGAAATGGAAGCAATAAGCAATATGGGCTTTACTGCATTGAAGGGAAGGGATGATTTCTCATATGAAATGCCATCATTGTTCCCATATGAGCTTAATCTGTTCAACTTCACAAACAAGGAAACCAAGATAGCTGATTGGATTAAGAACGTTCAAGAAGCATTCAACCTTGAAATCATAGAAGATGGCAACAACATAGAGATAAACACCAATCAAGGGTACAAGAAAGACATCACATATGCCGTAGATATTGACGATAGAGTGTCAGAATATGAAGCAGAGAGCGAATATATCTCATATCCAAGGGAAATGAGTGTAAAATACAAGATTGATACCGATGAATGGGGTTTTGAAAGGACGGTACCATCGGAACACATCAATGATGAGGACGATGAGTGGAAAAAATGGGGTGATAGTGGCTTCACAATCATCAAATTGAACGATGATAGTTATGAAACAAAGACACAAAACACTCAAACACAGTTCTCATATACATATTATGATGATTTCTTGTGGAAAGATGTACTCGAAGATGGTACAGAAAGAGATTGGAGTGGAACAACGATTACAATCCCAGTGATTGAGAAGGCTGAATACATGGCAGATGGTTATGGATATGAAGAAGCAATGAAACATGACGGTTATTCATTCACCCAAAGGTTTTGGTACAGAGACCAACCATCACAAGAATATGTATGGCTTGCTGATAGCATGAGGGAAAAGGTATATTTGGTATATCCAATGAACCAATGGGATGACTTCAACTTATCATACAAGGACACAGAGAAGAGCTTGCTCACTGAGTTCTTTAATGTAAGTCCAATGTTAGCATCTAATTTCGTAACTTTGGATGTGTATCTGAATCCAGAAGAGTATAAAGCAATAAAGGGTGGTGCAAAGATAAGGTATGATAAGGATTTGTACATAATATCAGAAATCCAAGGCTACGACCCATCTGGTAATAATCTTACAACTCTAAAACTAATAAAACAAGTATAAAGTATTATGGCAAACGGTACAAAAGAATATAAAATTGTCATAAATGGCGTACAAGAACAAATAAATGCCATTGAATCATTGAATAGACAGCTGGATGACGTTGAAAAGAGGTTGAACGCCATCAACTCAAAGGGTGTTAATGTCAGCACTCCAAAGGGTGGTGAATATAAAGGTGAACTTGATGCTCAAGAAAAGCTAGAAAAGCAAATCTTAGCCACTGAGGAAAAGCTAGCTCAAGTAAGAGACGAGAACTACAAGAAGCTCTTGCACATGAAAGAGGAGTTGAAGGAGTATACCCAAATCGCAAAGAGTCAAGTAGCTAGTGAAGCAAATCAGCAAAGTCTATATGACACCTCCACAATGGCTGGAATGAAAGCTTCTCTTAAGTCAATCAAGGCTGAGATGCAGATGGTTGAAGTAGGTGGTGACAGATTCCAAGAATTAACTAGACAAGCTAATGAACTTAACAATAAGTTAAAGGAGATTGAGCAGTCTTATGGACAGTTCGGACGTAATGTTGGTAACTATGCTGAGGGTGTTGCTCAAGGAATGTCAAAACTGAAGGTTGAAGTTAATGGTGTTACAGAAGAATTCGATACGGCAAAGCAAGCTATGAAGACTCTCAGAAATGAGATGCAGACCCTATCCACAAAGAAGGATATGGGTTTGATTTCAGAAGCTGAGGAGGAACGTCTTAAGGGTCTCATACCAGTTGTTAAACAACTTGAATCATCCATTGCTGATGCTGGCAAACCAATGGATGCTCTGCTTGATTCAATGCAGAGTATAATGGCTATTGCCTCAGTTGGGCAAGGCATTGGAGCATTTTTCGGACTTGATGATGATGAGATTCAGAGAAGTATCCAGAAGTTGGTTGCATTGCAGAATGTTATGCAAGGTCTTCAAGTGCTAATGAACCAAATGCAGAGTGGTGAAGGTATCGGTGGATGGTTGGCAAAGGGTAATGCAGCCATTGACAAGATGGTCACTTCAATGTTCGGTCTTACAACAGCCACAAAGGGTGCCACCGTAGCTACAAGAGCGTTTGGTGCAGCGTTGAAGGCTATTGGTATCGGTCTAATCATAGCGTTAATTGCTGAATTGATTGATATGTACAAGCAATGGAGTGATGAGCAGAACAAAGCTATAGAAGAAGCTGAAGCAGCACAAGAAAAACTTAGAAAGAGTATTGAAGAGACAAGGAATGCTTATGTATCAGCTTCGGCATCATATATGAACGCAGCAAGCAGATTGAGTCATCTTAGGACTGAGTATATGAATACCAACAATGAGTTAAGAAAGACATCAATACTTAAGGAGGCAACACAACAGTTTAAGAATTTAGGACTAGAGGTAAATAATGTTACCGATGCTCAGAGAATACTTGTTCAGCAAGGTGATAAGGTAATCGAGATGATTCGTCTTCAAGGTGATGCAGCAGCCATAGCAGCACTGAGAATGGAGGCTTTCAAAAAGTCATTCAATATGCTTATAGAAAACGGTTATGATGCATATTCTGCTTCAATATTGGCTGGAAGTAATAAGACGGTTCAAGAACTTGATAAACGCCAAGATGCAATAGAAGGACGGTTGTCCGAACTCGGAAAGGAACTTGGTGTCGGTGTTAAGAAAGCGACAAAGAGTGTTTCAAAAGCAGCAGTAGATGGTGTAAAGGAATTGTATGAATTGCAGATTGCTGCAATGAAGGAAGGTCTCAATAAGACATTAAAGCAGCTTGAGGAAGAGCGTAGGCAGAAGTTACAGAAGATTAAGAAGGATGGTGTAATGGTGGCTGAATTAACGAAAGCCACAAATGCACTGTATGACCAGAAGATTGAGGATGCAAAGAGGGAACATGCTGAAAATATAAAGAAAATCGCTGATGACATGTATACCGCACTGCTTAATCTTCAGAAGAGCAATGCCGATAAATCTCTTAAACTAGACGAATCATATTATGAGAAGGAAATTGAGAAACTTAGAAAGTACCAGAATGAGATATATGATTTGAGAAACACATCTTACGGTGTTCAAGGTGCAGAATTCCTAAGAAACGACACAAGAGAGAGTCTTGGTTTAGGTTATATGGGTTCATCATATGGAGAATTCCAAGCGCTCAAGAAAGTCTCTGAATTAAATGAGAAAATAAACCAAGAGAAAGACCTAAAGGCTCGTATTGATGCCATCGAAGAGTATGAATATATACTTCAAGATGCTGTTGATAAATATGAAGACTTCTATGAGAGACTTAGAGAATTTGAGCACAATTACACTGGTACCTTAAATGACACCTTCGAAAGAAGGATGGAAGTCTTTAATGATTATTGGGATAGACGATTCAAAATACAAGAAACAAGTCTTGAGAAACTAAAGAACGATGAAATAGCTTCTGAGAATGCAAGATTTAAATTAGAAAAGGATTCCGAGGATAGGAGGTTCAACGATGCATATAAGCAAGCCGAAAAGAGAATGGAATTGGCTAAGGATGAAGTAGAAGCTACAATAAAAAATGAAAAGGAGAAAAACGATGCCTTAGAGTTAATTGAGAAGGAGTATGATGCTGATTTTACAAAAATAGCGAAAGAACAGAAAAATACCGTTGAAACAATTGAAAAGCAGCATAAGGAAAATCTAGAAAAAATAAATAGAGATTACAATGCAAAGGCAAAAGAAGAAAATGCTGAGTACTACGCTGAGTTAATGCAGAATTTGAGGGACTTCCAATCAGCAATCTATAACATGGAGAGCAAATCACCTATCAAGGATTCTTGGGGATTCACCAATATCAAGAAGACAAGAGAGGTTAACCAACAAGTATTAGATAGTTATATTAAGATGGCTGATGTTATCACCAAGAAGAAGAGGGATGTAAACATTGCTTTTAAGAATGGTTTAATTGATAAGGATGTCTATGAATCAACCATTAGGGAGTTAGATACCTTCGTAGCAGACCTTGGCGAGAAAATGGACGCTGTTAAGGCAAAGATGAGCTTCAATGCAGCATTCTCAGCATTAGCATCAGAGATTGACCAGTGGACTCAGACAATTGGAAGGTCATTATCACAGTTATTAACATCAATTTGGGAGTATCAAGATGCAAACTATGACCATATGATGGAAGAACTAGACAAGCAGATTGATGAATATGATAAGCTTCTACAAAAACAAGAGGACATCACAAGGGAACATGCTGATAACATTGATTCAATTGAGGATGAATTATCAACCGCAAGAGGTGATAGGAGACAACACTTGATTGACCAGTTAAATGCTGAGATGCAAGCTCAAAGGGAAAGCATTGCTGCTGAGAAGAGAGCCCAGAAGGAAAAGGAAAAGGCTGAAAAGCAGCAAGAACAAGAAGAATTGAAGCAGCGCAAGAGGGAACATGACCGTCAAGTGACTCAAGCCTTTATAAATTGGCACTTATCAATCTCAAATGCATTAGCAACACAACCGTTCATACCTCTTGGACTTGCTATGGGTGCTCTAGCAACAGCACTTGGAGCCGTACAATATGCATTGGTTAAGAACCAAAAATATGCTGATGGTGGTGTTCTGAAAGGAAGGAGCCATGCTCAAGGCGGAATTCCAGTATTAGGAGGTAGAGCAGAAGTTGAAGGAAATGAGTTTATTACAAATAAGCGCACAACACAGCAGAATACTGACCTTCTATACTTCATCAATAGCAAAAAGAGAAAGCTTGACCTCAGTGACTTCATAGATTTCTACGGAAATGGTGCTGTAAGGAAGAATATCCAAAGCATTAATCGGAAATATGCTGATGGAGGTGTATTACCAACGCTTAGAACCGATATTGATGTCAATTCAAGGCTTGTAACGGCTATGGAAGACTATAGCAGAAGACCAGTGCAAGTTGCTGTTGTGGACATCATAGACAAAACACAGCAAGTTAATAATGTAAAGGTAATGGCTGGACTATAATATTCAGCATTTTAGCGGATTTTTTAAGGGTGGAGTGATAATTTGAAAGTCATTCCACCCATTTCAATGATATGTTTATTAAAAGCAAAAGAAAAAAATGAAAAATTGTGAACAAGAATGGAAATGTCTTCCAATAAAAGAGAAGATTGCCATTATTACAGCAGTTGCAGCGTTTATAGTAGGATGGGCATTGTCTATCGCTGGATTTATTGTCCCACCCCTTGGAGAAGTCGCAGAATCAACACTATGGATTCTAGGACAAGCACTTGTTTATGCAGCATCAGTCTTTGGCATCACTGGGTATTTCACCTCAGAGACAAGGAGATTGAGACATGACATAGACCTTAAGATTGAGGACTATGAACGGATGAGAAATAAGGAGGAAATACAAGATGAAACAGAATAACACATTACCGATTGTATGCTTTCTATTATGTTTATTGATGCTTGGTATCGGTTACCATCTGAAAAACAGTATGGAACCGATAGAGATTATCAAGACTGACACCATAACGAACACAGACACAATCTGGAAAGATACAACCATAACAAAGACCAAAACTGTACTTAAGTATGTCAAGGAGACTTCGAGAGATACATTGTACCTTAAGAATGGTAAAGATACCGTCCTTACAACTGAAAATAAGACATATCAAGATACATTATGCAACGAGGGAGATTCAGTAATGCTTCAGATTGCTATCAGCGGAGTCAAAAGCAGTCTAGACTCAATCAAAGCCGATTGGCGCAAATCAACACAAGTTATAACGAATACAATAACTGTAGAGAAGTACATAAAGGAGCCAAAGAAAATATGGGATAGAATACATTTGCAACCGCAAGCTACATTTGGATATGACCCCATTAACAAGAACTGGGGAGCAGTAATAGGTTTTGGAGTAGGAATTGATATATGATTCAAGGAAACAATTACATAAAGACAAAGCTATACAATAATACATACAAGTACACTGCCGAGAAAGGATACCATTTCGAAAGCTTTGGGGTAAATTATGGCAGAGTTGTTTTTGGGGGAGAAGACCTCGCAAATATGTATGTAATTAAACCAAACAATTATGAGGAGAATATGGATAATACTAATATTAACAATAACATTAACAACGATGGCAAATGCAAATGAACTAGTACCAATTATAAAGGAATGTGAGGGAGGATTCGGATGGCACCCATCGGATAAAGGTGGAGCAACCAACAGTGGTGTGACACTTGCAACTTATACTTACTACTGGAAGCAAAAAGGAAAGGGAAAGCCAACAGTATCAGACCTCAAAAAGATGACTGATGAAGAGTGGATGGACATTTTTAAAATGAACTACTGGAATCCATTCAAGGCAGATAGTATCAATAATCAGTCAATAGCTAACATATGTGTTGACTGGGGCTTTATTAGTGGCACTAGAACAGCAATTAAGTATGTACAAGGCATAGTTGGAGTAGATAAAGATGGTGTTGTCGGCTCGATTACTATCAATGCTATTAATAGCTACAAATCTCAGAAGGAACTTTTTGAAAAGATAAAGGCTAAGAGAAAATGGCACTTTGATAGGATAGTGGCAAAGAACCCTTCACAAAAGGTGTTCCTCAGGGGCTGGTATGCGAGATTGGAAAAATTTAAATTTAAATAATCTTTTCCCATCCCTTTACTTTTTATTAAAAAAAGTTATTTTTTAATAAAAAAGATGGAAATTTATAAAGAAATTAACGGATTTGATGGATATATGATATCCAATTATGGAAATGTGAAGTCTTTAGAAAGAGATGTCACTAGAACAAGTAAACTTGGTAATAAGTATGAATATCACATTAAGGGTCGAGTATTGAAACAAAAGACTGATAAAGATGGGTATAAATTAATCAATTTATTTAAAGATGGAAATGACTATACTTTAAAAATACACAGACTTGTAGCAGAAGCGTTTATACCAAACCCAGAGAACTTACCTATTGTCAACCATAAAGACTGTAACCCAGCAAATAATAAAGTGGAAAACCTTGAATGGTGTACTTATTCATATAATATTACATATAATGAAGCTGGACATAAAAGAGCATTAAAAACAGGTAAACCTATTGCAGTATTCAAAGATGGTGTAGAAGTAGGAAGATATATCTCATCATATGAAGCAGCAGAAGCATTAGGGTGTGCAAGTGGTAACATAAGAAGTATAGCAAGAGGTAAAAAAGGAGCATATACAATAAAGGGTTATACATTTAGTCATATTGTAGATGGTGTTGCTGAACCAATAAGAATAAAACAAGAAACAAAACGCATATTGCAATGTACACTTGATGGGGAAATTGTAAAGGAATGGTCTTCAATGAAAGAAGCTAGTAGAAATGGTTTTAGGATATCTTGTATATCTCAATGTTGTAATGGAAAACAAAAAACACACAAAGGCTATATATGGAAGTATGAGTAATTTGCAGTCGTTTACACTATAGGAATTTCGCATTAAACGGACTGAAGGGCTTAACTTGGTGATGTTAAGCCCATTTTTTTGTTTTCGTATGTTTATTTAAAATATGTACATATGGCAAAGAAAATTAAAAAATATAAAGTAGGAATCGATAGTGAGACCTATGCAATATCGTTAGTAGATTCTCCCGCTATCGAAGAGGAATTTGTCGCATTAAAGAAGGAAGAGGACAAACAACAAGTCTTTCTAGAGGCTGATACCAAATATATGGTCTATGGAGCTGTATTAGTTCCAGATAAGGACATCTATAGAAACGATGGTGAGAGGGAGTTCTACATCTCATTCACAAAGGAGAGCATCGAGAAGATGTCTCAAGACTTTATGAAGGAATATAGACAAAAGGAAGTAACCTTAGACCATGAGGAGGCAGCAAATGAAGTAACAGTTGTTGAATCTTGGATTAAAGCAGACCTCTTCAAGGATAAGAGTGTTGCATTGGGATTGAACGAGACGTTACCAGTTGGTACTTGGTTCGCTGGTATGAAGGTCAACAACATCGATACTTGGAATCGCATCAAGAGTGGCGAATTGAGAGGTTTTTCAGTTGAAAGCATCATATCCCTAGAAGAATTTAGTAAACAAGAAAATAATATGAATATAGAGACAAATGACATGAACTTTTGGAGCAAGATGAAGGAAGTTCTCGCTGATGTATTTACATCAACGCAGATGGGCAAAGACCCAGAAGAGGAATTAGTAGCTGAAACAAATGAGCAGAAAGCTGAAATGATTGAGACTGAAATGGAGTCTGAAGAAGTAGTAACAGATGTTGCTCAACCAACTGTTGAAACCACAACTGTTACCGATGAGCATGGTACTTATGAAGTAACGGATAAAGGTGATGACATTGAGATTAAACCGATTGAAACGGTGGAAGAGCCGAAGGTTGAAGAGCCAAAGGAAGACAACACAAAACACCTTGAAGACCTTATCAACTCATTGAAAGAGGAAATCAATGCATTGAAGGAGATGAACACTGGTCTTAACGACAAGGTTAAGGAATTATCAAAGGAACCTTCAGCAAAACCAATCAATCCGCAAGCAAAACCAAATGCTGGTGATACCTATGCTGCTTGGAGGGAGAAAATGAAGTCTTATTTAGGGTAATATAAAAGAAGGGTTACAGTGGTTCATATGACCATTTGTAACCCTTACAAGTATTATAATTAACCCATTTACCTTTACTATAGTAACCACCTTTACAACAATTACCAATATTGGTACCTCTGCAACCCATAGCTCTTCCAGCTTCATTTCTTGTTGGGTAAATTGCAATTAGTTCACCGTCAATTGTATATTGATAAACTTTTTTACCTAGGTCTTCTCTATTTAACATTTTACCCTTTGCAGCTTTACTTAAATTCTTTTTATGTTCTTCTGAGAATTCTTTACCTAGCCAATATCTAGCATTATTTTGCGACATTTTCTTCTTTGTCTCTTTTGTTTTTTTCTTCCCTTTTAGTTTTTTAGACACTAATTCATTTAGTTCTTTTGGTCTTTTTTTACCATACCAATAGTTGTTTTCACCAGAATTAGCTTCTGATATTTTCTTTTTAGTCTCTTCTGAACAAGTAAAACCTTTTAACCCCCCTTCATTGATATTATAACCATTTGGGTATAATGTATTATATTTTTCTATATACAATTGTTCTAATTCATCTAATTTAGAATCATCACATTCTTCTAGTATTTCAACAGTAAAGCCATCTAAACCATATTCATCCCTATCATTTGTTAAACGTTGGTTAGCATATCTATATTTTATGCATTTCCATGCTTTTTCTCTAGATTTGAAATCTTTAGCTTGACCTACATACTGCATCCCATTAACTAGGTTCGTTCTTAAGTAAATTACTCCCATAATTATTTAAAATAACTTTCTTCGAATGCTTTATTGTAGTACCAACCACCGTCTAATTTAGATTGTGACGTCGACAAATCAGTAGGCATTATTTTTCTTCCTAATGCTTTTTCCATACAATCAGAGCATATATACAAATGGTACTCATCCTTTTCTTCAAAAGAATTTGTTTTTTCCCAATCATAACCATTAAGTTCTTCCCATTCATTAAATTTAACGCTATAAAGCCTCGATGCTTCCTTTTCATAATTTCCTAAGTTGTAAAAGTTAACAACCTTTCTCCACTTTTTGTCAATAAGACAAGGTGAATTTTCATCACCATACCTAAATTCCTTTCTACAAACTTTACATTTACACATTTTTCAATATAATTATAGAATTCCTAACACTATTGTTAGTTAATGGTTGCTATGTTTCTTGCTTCATCCTACACAGTTGCGTAGTCCACAAGCTTAAATTCCCCATTGCACATGGGTACTTCATCTCTCATTTTTTTGCAAAGATATATAAAATTAATTTAAATTGCAAATTTGAAATGTTAAAGTATGTAAAAAATCTTATCGTATGTTTATTAAAATGAAAAAATAACTTAATTAAAAAATAATAAAAATATGGCAAATTTTATTGACGTATCAGGACTCACCTATTGTGGTGAAGAGTACAGAAATATCTTCGCAAAGGATATCTACAATATCGACTTGAGACAGTATGGCATCACACTGATGGATGGAGTCAAAGGTAAAATGAAGATGTATACTGGTGAAATCGGAAGCGTCTGGCAAGCCTATACATGCCCTTTCACACCTCAAGGTGAGGCAAGTTTGGCTGAGTCATTCATTGAACCAGTTGCGTTGAAATCAAATCTTGAGCAGTGCTATGATGCATTTTGGCCAACATTCCTTGTAGAGGAAACTGAGATTTCTCTTAACGGTGGAATTCCTCAGACATTCGCTGAGTGGTTCTTCGACAAATATCGCAAAAAGATGTCTGCTGAATACCAAGAGATTTTTTGGAAGGGCGATACTTCTTATAGTGGAACTTCAAAAGCTTACATCAAGGTAACTGATGGTATCGAGAAGCAGTTGGATGACAACAGTGGTGTAACCAAGGTTAGTGGCGCTGTAATCACAGTTGATAATGTAATTTCTCAGATTGAAGCTGTTATTATGAAGGGTCTTGAGGTTGCTGGCAATGCAGAGGTTGACACCGAAGGTTATAAGGTATTTATGAACCATCAAGATGTTCGCTTGCTTGAGGTAGCACTCGGAAAGATTTGTTGCCCGAACAAGGAGAGTATCTTCTCTAACTATGGCAGAGAGAATGGTCGCATTTTCATTATGGGTTATGAGGTAGTTCCTACAATGCAGTCTAAGAACACTGTTATCTTTGGTCCAGCAAGGAACTTAGTACTTGGTTTCGATACTTATGATTCACATCTTACTTGGAAGCTCATCGATATGAGAGACACAACTGGAGATAACGCATTCCGCATTATAGCAATTTCGAATATTGCAGTGGGCATCGTACTCCCAGAGTTATTTGTATTTAGCAAGGCTTAATCTCATTTGTCTTACTATATATATAATCCTTTTTAGATGTATGTGGGGGTGGGGAATCGCCTCACCTCCCCAAAAAGAGAAAATAATTTAACAAAAAATAAAGAAATATTATGGCTATTTGTAAATTAAATAGAAACTTGACCAGAACTACTAGCTGTGGATATTCATTGCCAGAGATTGTGGACTTGTATCTCATCAACAGAGACTCTTTGAGTGGAGACCCATCTGTTGCTATTGGTACTGGCACTTCTGAGGGATGTGATGAAATTAGTGGACTTAACCTTTCAAGCGGTGAAAGTGTTTATCATGTTGAACCAGCAAAGAACAGTGCTAGTTTCGAAGACACACTTGTAGTTGGTGATGGTGGAAATAAGTACCGCAACGCTTCAATTACCTTCAATGTGGTTGGTACTTATGATGCTTGTATGCATGGCTCTTTGGATGCTCTTGCACTTGGTCGTTACTTTGTAGTTGTTAAGACTGCTGATGGTAACTATCTTGGCATGGGTAGAATCTCTCCACTTGAGGCTGAAACAGCAACTCTTGCTGGTGGTAGTGATACCAATGGTCTTCAGATTGTGCTTAGCGGTAACATCGCTGAGAGTCCACTTCCATTGAGTACTGAAGCCGTAGCTGAACTGTTAGCGGCTGTAGCAGAGTAATTATAAGGTAAATAATTATCACAATACAAAAGGTGAGGGTTTTAAACATCCTCACCTTTTTTTCTTTAATCTAATATGTTTATAGTATACAATAAACACAGATGAGCGTTACAAATTACAACAATACTTGCAAATACCATATCGGCAAACTTGATAATGTCATCTTCCTTATATCAGAGGAAGCTTCAAAGGACATTATCATAGATAATGGTGCTGCGTACATCAGTGGCATCACAGAAGAGCCGCTAGCCATCAACTGCTACAACATCAAAGTGGAAGAAACCGATGAACTAGACGAACGCTATAAATTCACTCACAGCGTTTCTTTTTCTGTCAATGGATATCTTAACCACCTTGACCTAGATAATCGATTCTACGCCATTGTAAGAGACTCTGAAGGCACATATTGGATGATTAACCCAATGTTCCCATCAAAGGTTACTTATACATACACATTGAATTCGACAAACAGCTTCACAAACTTTGTAATGGCAACAGCATCGAACCACCCAATATTGAAAGTTGTGGACTTTGAAGCAACCCATACAAGGGATTGTGGCTACTTCCACTGTACATTGAAGGATTTAAGACTGAATGAGAGCAAGTACAGTAGAGCAAACGGTGGTGTAATCAAATATACCAACGATGGTTTCAAGACAGTTACATTCAATAAGAACTCAGCAGTATTCACTGAGACCTTTAATGGTGATGATATAAGTCATGAGATTGATTTCTCAATCCCATTTGATGACTATAAGAGTTCATGGCATTACAATTTGCTAGAGTTTCAAGACAACCTTTATTCTGCCATAATCGGTACAACTTGTGGCAAATACATCATCACTGGTTTCCATCATGGACTTCAACCATCCTTCAGTGTATCTGCTGATGATGACATGAAGATGAACACCATTGATATATCGATGAGTGACCTTCATGACAACGGGAAGTTCATCGAATATGTGGATGATGTGACTTTAATATATGAAAGTGGCAAGACGTATATTAATACAACAGAATTTGATGCTTGGGATTGTGTATCAAAGAACACAGCAAAGTATATATTGAGACAAGAGGTAGATGCATTCCAAAACCCAACTGGACTTTATAAGTGTCTTGAAGGATATGAGTCTAGATTTGCATTTCTTGGTGATGCACTAGTGGGAACATTCAGTGATGTTGTAACGTTCAATAATCCTTCTTGTGGTGGTGATTCTTGTGAACTAGATACATCCATTCCTTCAACCATAGAGTTCACATCATCAAGTGTTAAGAGGTATTCATTGATGAGTGACACCAATTGGAGCATAACAAATAATGACCCAAACATAACAATTGCACCTACTAGTGGAAATGCTCATCAAGCATATACAATAACGGTTGCTAACTCATATACAGCGAACACAGCTACAACGTTTACAATCAACTATTGTAACACAAGCAGAACGGTTAATGTAAATGTGGATACGACAAGTAGCTGCTTCCCAGCTAGCAATCATTTCACCATAACGGCAGAAGGACAGTATGTGACGATTCCAATCAAATGCTGTGCAAAGGCTGTTAATGCTAGTGTTGTGACGAGAATCCAGATTACATCATCATCAATCAAGGTATATGTTCCTCAAAACACAAGTGGCAGTCAGAGGGATATTAACTTGGAAGTGGTATGGTGTGATGATTCAACTTCAACGGTTGTCATTACCCAATCATCAGTGTATGAAAGATGGGTGACAGAAGGACAAGTATGTGTTGGTAACCAAAAATGTGATTTCCAACGCAGATATACTGGAACATCAGCATCAGACATAAACACTCGCACAAATGAGACAAGGACAACGAACTGTGTGGCTTCTAGTGAATGTGGTTCATCAACACAGAGATGGATAGATGTAAGCGGATATACATATTGTAATAATGACAAGCTGTATCAAGTCCAAAAGGAACAAGTATCTTCAGACGGTGGCCAGACTTGGACTGACACTGGGAACAAGCGTCTTGGTCTTGAACTTGAAGATGTCGGCAATACATGTAGCGGATTGACATATGAATATAGATGGGTGTTGACACAAGAAACGACATGTGTCGGATATAATAAGTATAATCTCTATATCAAACAAAGAAGTGTCAGTGGAACATCAGTATGGGAAGAAGTCATTCCAACCACAAAGTCATATAATGGAAATGGTGAAGAAACGCCACATCTAGTTGAAAGCGGTTCAACGGATTGTGGATATGTACCACCAGTGGAACCGATATATGAATGGAGATTAAATGGTTATATGTGTGATGAATGTTCTTCTGATATTTATACATTCAGATGGCATGAAGTGAATAGATATTGTGATGGTATTACATTATATAGCCATCAGATAGCTCAATATTCCATTGATGACATCAATTGGATTGATGTAAGTCCAGAGCAGACTAGAGATGTTCAAATTGAACTACGTTCAACTACTTGTGGATATGTAACACCATGATAAGTTAATAACATAATAACAAACAGCATATAATGGCAAATACTTGTAAATATCAAAGATTTCAACGATATGTAAGTTATAATAATGGAATCACTTGGCAGCCGATTCCAGATGATTATGCAATTGGCTCATTGATTGAAGCCAATAGCCCAGATTGTGGAGGAGGTTCAGTTCTATATAGGTGGGTTCCAATAGATGAGTACGAATGTGTTGAAATATTGGATAAATACACTTATTATTTTAATAACGGAGGTGGAATTGTTATTGGTTGCAGTGAAGGAGAAGTAAGTATTAACAATGAATACACTGCTGAGAAGGAATATATGTCTCAGCCGTCTGAAAATTATTCTAATGAACACATAGCAGTAGGCGTTAGCGCAGTAACGGTTCATAACTGTGTGGATAATGTACCATATAATTTTGCTAGTGGTTTTATTGCTCTTAATAATGCTACTATTGAGAGTGGAATAACCACAATAAATAGCAGAGCATTTAATGAGTGTGTTTCATTAGAATCTGTATCTATACCAGATACGGTAACCAAAATATGCAGTTACGCTTTTGGGGGGTGCGCTTTTAGTAGTATTACCATAAGCAGTAATGTAACTGAATTAGAAGAAGGTGCTTTCTACGATTGTTATGACTTGAGAGAAGCATCTGTATCTAGTCAGAAAATAGGTCAAGTGTTCAGTGCTAGTACAATTGATTATGAATTTGTCACTAGGTGGAAAATATGTGAAGTCTCACCGATAGAAGGTATTGGTACTGGTGTTTTCGAAAGCTGTGATAAATTATCTGCTATAACCATTAACAATGGTGTTGAATATTTAGGCAGCGGAACGTTCAATAACTGTTGTTCTCTCCAAACATTGAATTTACCTTCATCAGTAAAAGGTATCGGGGCACCAATAGCTAGTTATTTGATAAATGGAGGAAACGGTTGTCCTACTTTAAGATACCGTACTTCTACTATTGGTTTTTGTCTTGGGTGTACATCATTAAGTTCAGTTACACTGAATAACGGATTGGAATACATCGGAAATAGAGCATTCCAAGGTTGCATTAGTCTGACGAGTGTGACGATTCCAGACAGTGTTAGATTAATTTTCATCGGTTCTTTCCTAGGTTGTACTAGTCTAACAAATGTAACCATAGGTAGTGGAATAAAGGCTTTCGGAAATGAAGTGTTCAGTGGTTGTACAAGTCTTTCTAGTGTAACGATAAATGCATTAGTACCTCCATCAATAGGTTCCGATTTATTTGCAGATACACCAAATGACATGGTAATATTTGTACCATCACAATCGGTATCAGCATACCAGAGCGAATGGAGTGACTATGCATCAAGAATAACAGCGATAATTTAATAAAAATGGGATATCTAAAATATCAATTAGAAGAACTCCAAGTAAGCTATGGAAATGGCGAATGGGAATCAACTGGGCTTAAATCTATTAATGATAATGTGGTCGGTAGGTTTCTTACATCTGGCGATTGTGAAGGTGACTGTGAGTGTGACAAGTTAGAAGCTACTTACATAGGCGGTAGCACTTATACATTACCATATGACTGTAATACTGAACACTCTATTTTGAAGTTCGAAAGGGATATAAAATCAGTTGATGATACATATCCAGTGAGTGCCATGACATCTATGGTTGTTGGTGATTGTGTGACTAGCTTGTATATGACATATGACCCAGTCGTAGCACAGAGACAAGGTTGGGAGCTTTCTAGCCTTTCATCAGTGGTTTTACCAAACAATATAACTTACATCGGAGATTATTTCTTCCATGATTCGAAATTGAATACTTTTACTAGTCCAAGCAATTTGAAATACATCGGTGTTGGTACTTTTAACGATTGTAGAGAGCTAACAGATATAACATTAAATGAAGGATTGAAGATAATTGCTAATGGGGCATTCGATGGTTGCACTAGTCTAACGAGTGCAACTATACCAAGCAGTGTGTTATCTTTAGGTGTGAAAACCCCATATGTAAATAGTAATGGAGCATTTTATGGTTGTACAAATCTTGCTGAGATTAATTTTCTATCTCCTAATCCTCCAGACATGGGTAGTACCAATGGAGCATTCCCTAACACAAACAACTGTCCGATATATGTACCAGTTGGTGCGGCAGATGCATATAGAAGTGCTTTAGGGATTCTTTTTAGTTATCGAGTAACTGATAAAGTTGAACCATATCTTGCCAAATTCACATACACAAATGGAGTGGTACGCCAATATCCTTGTATGAATGGTGAAGTTGTTGATGATGATTATAGTGTTTTGAGATGTAATGAAAACGCTAGCCAGATAGAATTCGGTGCATGTACGACAAAAATTAACGCTCATCTTGATGGATTCAATAATTTAAATGCAATTATCTTTTATAGTGAAACTCCACCAGTAGTTCATAGATATGGAACATTCGATGGAACAAATAACTGTCCAATCTATGTTCCTTGCGGAAGTGCTCAAGCTTACAAGACAGCATCCAAATGGAGTTCATATGCTTCAAGAATTCAGGAGATGCCACATTGTATTGAACCTACTGGTTCTACGCAATATAACTATGTACAAAGCGGAGAAACTTGTATTGGACATGACTTGTATGAAGTCTCTATCAAGCAAGAATCAACGGACGGAGGAGTTACTTGGATGAATGTCGTACCTAATGTGTATTCAACGACATTGATTGAAGAAAATTCTGAGAATTGTGGATATAAACCAATTCCACCAGATACTGGAAAATACTTTGCCACTTATAGGAATGGAACTGTGGTATCTGCAAATTGTGATTATTCAAGTGCAATAACCTTAAATGAAATATCAAAATATGACTTAGTTGACCTAATTGTAGGTAATTGTGTTAGAAATATAGATGGTGATGTCATGAGAGATTGTACATCTCTGTCTGCCATAACATTTGGCACTGGTCTTACGAGCATCGGGCTTAGAGCATTCAGTGGCTGTACTGGTTTAACGTCATTAACTTTCCCAAATAACCTCAAAAGTATTAGTGCACATTCTTTCGATGGTTGCAGCGGTTTAACGAATATAACTTTTGGCACTGGTCTTTTATCTATCGACTATTGTGCTTTCCAAAACTGTAGAGCTCTAACTAGCATATCATTACCAAACGGGCTTGAGTACCTTGGAGGATTCACTAATTGTATGTCATTGTCATCAATTACAATTCCAGACAGTGTCACAAGCATCGGTGCTGATGCATTCTATGATTGCAGAAGTTTAACTTCACTTACTATACCTAGCGGTGTTACATTTATCGAACATGGGGCTTTCGCTAAATGTAGTGGTCTAACAAGCATCACTTGCCTTTCAACAGTACCACCGACATTGGAAAGCAGTGTATTCGATTACACAGATAACTGTCCGATATATGTTCCTTGCGAAAGTGTAGAAACTTACAAGAATGCAGTCTATTGGAATAGTTATGCATCAAGAATACTGGGTATTCCACCATGCGGTGAACCACCAACACCATCATTCGATGGCAAATGGCTTGCAACATATTCAGATTCACATACAGAATCTGCACAGTGTGACAGCAGTTCGGCAATAACTAGTGGTGAGATAAGAAAAAATAACCTTATAGCGGTAGAAGTTGGTAATTGTGTTACAAGCATTGGTACTGATGCTTTCTATCAATGTTATAATTTAACAAGTGTAACAATACCAGACAGTGTTACAAGCATTGGCTATGGAGCTTTCGATGTTTGTTATAGTTTAACAAGTATAACGATTCCGAGTGGTGTTACAAGTATTGGTAGTAGAGCCTTTACAACTTGTACTGGGTTAACCTCAGTAACCATTAGTAGTGGTATAACCACTTTGGGTGATTTGGCTTTCTATAATTGTTCTAGTTTGACAAGCATAACAGTATTAGCACCCACACCACCAACGCTTGGCAGTAATGTATTTGACAATACTAACAATTGCACCATCTATGTTCCAAGTGGAAGTGTGAATTCCTATAAGAGCGCATGGACTAGTCTATCATCAAGAATCCAGCCAATACCAAACTCTTAATAACTAATAAAATGAGGTTACGTTAGTTAACCTCATTTTATTTAAATATGTTTATTTAAATATATTAATAATATGAACTGCAATAATTGTGAAGATATATATCCTCAGAGTGATATGACGAGATGGGAGTCATGTCCATCAAGCATTATAGCTGATGCTGACAATTACTATACCAAGCATCAAGTGGATGAGCTTATTGAGAGTGCAAGCGGATGCTGTATAACCCCAGAGGAAGTGGATGAGAAGATATCAGAAGCTGTCAGTGGAAAGGCAGACACATCTTATGTGGATGATGAGTTAGCAAAGAAGTTAGATGCTAGTGCATACACTCCAACTGACTTATCAAACTACTATACCAAGTCAGAAACAAGCGGTAAAACAGAGCTATCAACAGCATTAAACAACAAGCAAGACAAGCTCATTGCTGGAGCTAACATCACCATAAGCGGTAATGTTATCTCTGCTGCTGGAGGTTCAGAACCAATTATCATTGACCCAACATTAAGCAGTGGTAGTAGCAATCCAGTGGCAAACAGTGCAATCACAGAAGCATTGAATGACAAATTGGATGTAACGGCATACACTCCAACTGATTTAACAAATTACTATACCAAGACAGAATCAGATGGAAGATACCAACCAAAGGGGAGTTATTTAACAAGCGGTGATACATATCTCAAAGGTGAGATAGATGACAAACTAGCTAGAAAATTGGATGTAACAGCATACACTCCAACCGACTTGTCAAATTATTACACTAAGTCAGAAGTTGATAATTTCATAAGTGGTTTACAAAACCAAATTAGTGCATTAACTGAAGCATTAAATGAGTGTTGTAGTGGTACACCAATTACAATTGAGTATAGATGGGTGACTGTGAGTGGTCAATATACATGCTCTGGGTATGACAAGTACACCAAAGAGCAGAAACAACAAAGCACTGACGGAGGAACTACTTGGACAAATGTGTCACCAGCAGAATATAGACAAGGTTCAACATTAATTGAAACTAATAGTGTAGATTGTGGATATACTCCACCTAGCTATAAATTGACTGGTACATTGGTAAACAACCAGCAAGTTACCGTAGCTTGCAACCAATCTAGCACATTAACAAGTGGAGAAACTGCAACCACTTCAAAGTACAAGTCAATTGAGATAGGTAGTTGTATTGATACCATAGGTGAAAATGCTTTCTTAACAGAATGGGTTAGTGCTATTACAATACCTAGCAATATTAAGACACTAGAGAAGGGGGCATTTTCAAGTTGTGTGTCGGCAACATCCTTGACATTAAATGAAGGGTTAGAAACAATTGGACAAGCTGCATTCACATATTGTTCATCGATTGGTAGTGTGGTGATACCTAATTCAGTTAAGACCATAGGTGTACAAGCATTCTATGTATGTAATAGTCTATCATCAGTTACAATAGGCAGTGGAGTTACAACCATATCTAGGGATGCATTTGCACAAGATTCGGTTGGAGGTCATAATAACATGCAATCGGTTACTATATTAGCGACAACGCCTCCTACAATAGCTGAAACAGCACAAGGAAGTGCATATACAACCACTGTATTCAACGGTTCTTATCCAATATATGTACCAGCGCAATCGGTAACAACATATCAAACAGCAGTTGGATGGAGTGGATATGCATCAAGGATTCAAGCCATACCATTCACTGGAAAATGGTTAGCAACTTACACTGGAGGTACAACATCATCAGCAGCTTGTGATAGTAGTGGGGTAATAGCACAAAATGAAATTACTAATAAAGCAAACCTTGAGAGCGTTGTTATTGGGGATTGTGTGACAAGTCTTGATAATGCTACTTTCTATGATTGTGCTTATTTAACATCAATAATCATACCAAGTGGTGTCACAAGTATTGGATTTAGATGTTTCCAGAATTGTAGTAGCTTAACAAGTGTAACGGTTGAAGCCACAACACCACCAACACTAAGCCAAAGTTATCCATTCGATGGAACCAACGACTGCCCGATATATGTTCCAGCTGAATCAGTTAATGCATATAAAGCTGCAAGTGGGTGGTCTCAATATTCCTCAAGGATTCAAGCCATACCATAACATAAATAATTAAAAATAATTACATATATGAGATTTATTTCATACTCTGATGAAGGTTCTTACTATGAGTTCCTTTGCGAGGATGGTGGAAAGTACATCATCCCATCTACAAGTGTAATACTGATTGACGATGAGTCAAATCTTATTAGCGTTAAACTGGTTGCCTCAAGGAAGGTAATCGGTATTGTACCTAAGAATTAATAATGTTAATAAAATTAAAATAATATGGTAAATATTCAAAAATCTGGTGATAGTGCCATCAAATTCACATTTACCGATAACGATAGGTATCTGTATGATGGTGAGATAACAGTGCCATTGAACTCTCTTATTCTTGTATTGGATGAGAGTGATATGGTTGTTATCAAAAAGGTGGATGGTGATGTTTTTCTTACCTTCCTTATTGATAATACAAACTTCAGTTCAAAAGCAGAATTAGAAGAGTGGTTCAAGGAGAATGCTTGTGGCTCCACTGGTGGAGGTGGCGGTGTAACATCGGGTGAGGTTCAAACGATGATTGACGAATCAATCTCTGGACTCGCTGAATCTTCTGCTGTAACTGAGGAAATCTCAGAGGCAGTTAGCGGAAAGGCAGATACATCTGCTGTAACGGCTTCAATTAACGCAGTTAGTGGTGCAATACCAACACAGTATGTAAAAGAGGCAAGGGTTGATTATGATGAAGGAAAACAAAGATGGTATGTTTTCCAAAAAGAAGGACAAAACTCATTTAATATCTACAATTTCTCAATTAATGGTAGAATGCCATTATCCAAGCAAAATGGTACATATAGTAGTGTAGATAACTTCTCACTTGTTGAAACATCAGCCGTTACATCATCCATTACATCATCTTCAACCAACTCACAAGTGGCTGGAGCAAAGGCAGTTTATGATGCAATGGGAGACAAGGCTGACACCACTGCTGTAACAGCATCGATTAATTCTGCTGTAAGTGGAAAGATGGATACATCTGCATTCAATACTTATTCTGCTAGCACTGATGCAAGAATAAGTGAGGATGAGGAAGTTACCTCAGCAGCATTGAATGAACTCAATGATGCATTAAGCGGAAAACAAGATACATTGATTGCTGGTAGTGGCATTACAATTGACTCTGCAAATACAATCTCTTGTACAGTAGAAGGTGGTGGAAAAGCCATCGAAGCTGGTAGAGGCATTGCCATTACAACTGGTGCAACGGCAGATACAGTGTCATTCGATTTGCCAATAAGTGCAGGAACTGGTATTAACAATATTCAAATGTTTAACACAAATACTACAAATAGTGCTAGTAACTCTTTGATTGTAGGTGGATGGAATACTGTAAATGCAAGTAATGCTAAGATTTTTGGTAGTAGAAACACAGTTGGAAATAATTGTACTAGTTCATATATTGTAGGTAACTCAAATACTAACAACGCAAATATTGGCGGTGTTAAAATCATAGGAGATAATAACAAAACTTACTCTCTAGGAGGAGGAGAAATTATTATAGGTTATAATAACAATATTTCTGGTGGTGCTAATACATCTGGTAACAGAATATTTATCGGCGAAGGTCTATCTGCAAAAAATCCTAAAGAAATTGCAACTGGTAAATATAACGTTTCATATTCTGGCTCAACAGAAGCAGATAAGTCTCTCTTCTCCGTAGGTAACGGTACATCATCTGCTGCAACACATAACGCATTTGAAATAAGACAGAATGGTGATATCTACATCACATCTGGAGGCACTGATATCAAACTACAAGACAACCTTGGTGGTGGAGGACTCCCAGAATCTGCTTTCACAGCATATACCGCTGCAACTGATGCAAGGCTCGCAGAAGACGAAGAGGTAACAGCAGCAGCACTTAATGAATTAAATAATAAGTACTCAACTATTGAAACAACAATAGGTGACATTAATACAATATTACAGAGCATATGAGCATAGCAAGTGAATTAACTAGAATACAGACGGCAAAGGCTGATATTAAGACAGCCATTGAAGCCAAGGGTGTGACAGTGCCAAGCTCTGCCACCATTGATACATATGATGATTATATCACTTCCATTCCGTCTGGTGGGGGTGGTTCATCAGCAGATACTGAAGCATTGAAGGGAATGATTCAAAGGAACATTACATCGTTAGTAATTCCAAATGGGGTTACTGTTATTGGTAGTTGTGCTTTTAGAAATTGTGGTAGTCTAACAGCAGTAACAATCTCAAGTGGAGTTATAAGATTAGATAGTGAATCTTTTAGAGATTGTACTAGTTTGACAAGTGTAATAATACCAAGTAGTGTGACTTCAATCGGTAATTCTGCTTTCGAAAGTTGTACAAGTCTTACAAGTATAACAATACCAAACAGTGTTACATCAATTGGAGCGAATGCTATTAATGATACTCCATTCTATAATGATATGAATGATGGACTAGTATACCTTGGTGTTTGCCTTTATGGATATAAAGGTGATAAGTTTGAATTAACAGATTTATCCATTAGTGCTGGTACTCAAATCATATGTAATGAAGCTTTTAGAGATTGTCATTCTTTAACAAGTTTAACAATACCAAATAGTGTAACAACTATTAGTAGTTGGGCTTTTGGTAATTGTAGTAGTCTAACAAGCATAACCATACCAGATAGTGTTACAGAAATAGGAGAAAATTCTTTTTTTAATAATAATTTGACCTCAGTAACAATTGGAAATGGTTGTGAGTATATTTATAATGAAGCTTTTAGTCAAAATTATAGTCTTGAATCAGTAACTATAGGCAGTGGTGTTACAAGCATTGGTGGTTATGCTTTCGGTAATGCCCTTCTTCATAGTTTCACCATATATGCAACCACACCACCAGAATTTAATGACGCATTTTTTGGTGTTGATGATAGTAACTTAACAATTTATGTCCCTTCTGGAAGTGTCTCAGCATATCAAAACGCTGATGGGTGGTCAGACTATTCGCATTGCATCCAAGCCATACCATAATGAATATAGCTATTCACACTGTAATAAAAAATGAACTTGATGAGTATTTAACTCCTTGGCTCAATCACCATTCAAAGATGGTTGACCATATATACATCTTTGAAGACATTGGTAGTCATTCTCATAAACACATAACAGAGAGATATGAAAATGTCACACTATTGTCAGTCTTAGATATGTATGACAATCAATATGGAAAGGATAGACTCATTGAGAATGACAGAAAAGGTAAGATGAACCAAAGGTACTTTATACTCGATGGTGTAACCTTCATACAGAAGAAAAACATCTATGATTGGTGTTTCACTCTCGATATCGATGAGTTCATTACCTTAGAAGAGCCATATAAGAAGATTCCAGACGTTCTGAGCGAGTTTCTTGATAAGGATGCTGTAATACTCCAATGGGCTAATTTCGGAGCATCTGGACGCATTTATAAGCCTCAGTACAATGGTAGAGATTATAGGGAATTCTACACTCAAAGAGCAGAGTTCTCAATTGCGGACGCAAAGTACAAGATGGATTCAAAGATATGTTGGAATCTAAGGAAGATTACAAGATGGAATCTCACTGGGCTTCATTGTTGCGCTGGGAATTGGGTGAAGACCAATGGAAAGAAGGATAGAAGGTCAACTGTATATGATAAGATGTATCTTAAGCACTACATAACAAAGTCCTTCGAGGAATACATATGGAAGGTATATATTCGAGGTATGCATACAAGAGGAGCACATCGAAAGATGGATGACTTCTTTGAAGTGAACCCAGATATGCTTCCTATGAGGGAAGAATTAGAAAAGATAAAAAATAACATTATAAACGTTTATAAAGAATATGGCACATAACTTAAAGAAATTTTCAACAGAAGCAGATTACAATGCTGCTACTCTCAACTATCCCGCTGTAAGTTGGGTGACTGGAACCAATGCTGTACATTTCGATGCTACGGCACCAGCAGACCTTTCAAAGGTAATGATGGCATTCCAAAGCACCACAGCAAGCGAAGATGTAATTCTATGGAATGGTGGAGCATCAGTTCCTCCGACAGACTTATTCACAGACCTTACAGTCAACGATGTCGATGTAATGGGTGATGTGGATGCTGGTGGAACACTTACAAGCTACACACAAGCTAATACTACTTATGTTTCAAGGTATGGACTGATTGATGATACCCTTATCGATAGTACATTCAGTAACACATTAGGTATTAATGGATTGTCAGTTGAGTTCTTCATTCCATCAAGTGTAGAAACAATAGATGCTTTACCAGAGAATGCTAATAAGGTGGTTATTGATAACGAGACAGTACCAACCATATCGCTTGATTGGAGTGGAATGAACTCCATTGACTTATATGTTCCAGACAGTGCATTATCTGACTACCAAACAGAACTAGGTGGGTATTGGTCTGGTACCATTAATGGTCTATCAGATTACAGTGGCAACTTACCACTCTAAGTAATAGATGGTGAAAATTATATCAAATGGATAGAATGAAATATTCTATCCATTTTTTTATTCATGTTTATTATGTAAATATGTTTATTTAAATAATAAAAATACAAATAAAATAATAAAATAATGGAAGAAAAAGCAAAAAGAGGCAGACCAAAGGGTTCTTTGAACAAGGCAACGCTTGCTGCAATGCAGACCAAGAAGAGCAGTGGTGTATACTTAACAAATCTGGAGAAACAGATTGAAGGCAGTGCTGTAACTAGAAAGAATGCCCTTGGTTGGGTGAATTGGGGCATTAAAAATACATTCCCGAACATATTGTTAGATTTGTATAACCAATCACCGACACATAGAAGTGCCGTTAACTTTGCCGTTCAATCAATCCTTGGAAATGGTGTAGATTATGAGCAAATGGGTTTAAACGGTGACGAGGTTGTGCCGAACTATGCCCAGACATGGGATGAGGTAATCAAGTCATTAGCACTAGATTATATCTTGTATGGCAGCTATGCAATCCAAGTGATTATGAATAAGGACGGGAAGACCTTCTCATTCTGGCACATGCCACTCGAAAAGGTTCGTTGGAGTGAATATGATGAGGATGGACAGATAACATCTTATTGGATTTGTCAAGATTGGACAGCCACTGGAAAATATCCACCATTCCAAATCGAAGCTCTTGATATGAGGGATGAGAAGAAGCTTGAAAAGGGTGTTCCTTATTTGTATGTGTATAGGACTTATTCCCCAGCAATGACTTATTATACACAGCCACACTATCAAGCTGCAATTAAGGCAATCCAAGCTGAAATAGAGTACTGCAACTATGATTTGAAGAACATTGTCAATGGCTTTGCTCCAGCTGGTGTGTTGACACTCCCAGAAGTTGAGACAGATGAACAACGTCAAGCCATTATAAACAACGTTACAAGGATGTTTCAAGGGTCGGATAATGCCAATTCAGTGATGATTACATTCCGTAGCAATGTGGAAGATAAGGGAGTTGAATATACACCATTCACATCTGCACAAGGCAATGTGAATACATATGCTGATGCAAACCAAAGGGTAATCAATAGGATTCTTGAAGCACATCAAATCCCAAATGCTAGCTTGATTGGTATGCCAGACATTGGCAACTCAGGTTTTTCAAGCGAGGCTGATAAGTTGGAAGTTAGTTATCAACTCTATAACAAATTGACTGGTAATTACAACCGAATGGCTGTGGTTAGAACATTGAATCAAATGTTAAAGATGAACGGCATTGATACTGAGATTATAATGAAGCCTTTGAACTTTTCGGATTTTCAGAATGACGCAGACGTAAAAGAACGTACAAGTTCAACTGATGTGAATGAGAAAGATACTGAAAATAACACCGAAGAGCAAAAAATAGAGAAATAATCAAAGTAAATTATAACTCCAAATATACCCATTAGCTGTTTTTCTAATACCGTTACAACAAGAAGTTATATTTCCTCTGTTATAATTAGTTTGCCTTGCAGCCTCATGGGTTGATGGAAAAACAGATATTAAAACACCGTCAGTTGTGTATTGATATACTTTTTTTGATGTGGTTTCGATGATTTTTTTCAAAACATGTTTTGGCATAATATGACCTTTCAATTTTTCAGCAGCTCTAGCTGTTCTAGTTCCATAATTCATATTCTCTTTGTGAGTTAAAAGTTCTAGATTTGATAATTTGAAATTATGCTTATCTTCGTCTTTATGGTTCAACTCATAACCAAATGGCACATCACCGTTTATTGCTTCCCACAATACTTTGTGATACATAAACGAATGTTGTTTACCATCAGTACATTTAAGTGTAACTCTAAGATAGCCATGTCCATCATCAGTACCAGTCAAATATCTGTTTAATAATTTGCTGAAAATTCCTTTTTCTGCATCGAATGTGTAAAATGATTTATCTATAGTATACATTGTTTTTTTCATATTTGAGCAAAGATATAAAAAATAATTTAAAAAAACAAATATTATTATGATTATTAATAGAAAATATTTTTCTGAATATTCACCAATCGGAAAAAACTATGATTATAGCGAGATAATGCAATATGTACCAGTTGCAACTGAAATATGGCTCCGTCCTTTAATTGGTGATGAATTAATGGATGAACTTGAAGAACAAGTATCAAAAAACCAAGTGTCAGAAAAAAATGCTACCCTTTTAACTGAAGGTGGTCTATGGAGGTATTTGTGTTATGCTACTTGCTTAGAAGGTTTACCATTTTTGTGGACAAATATCTCAGAAGTAGGTATAACGCTTGGTCACAGCGACAACAGTGATTCAATCACACTAAAAGATTTAACTTACATTCAGCAGCATTTGAGAAATCAAACCGAGGTATTGAAGGACCAATTGAAAAAATGGTTGTGTGAACGAAGTGATATATTCACCATTGATTGCTGTGCATGTGGATGTGATTGCTGCGGAAATACCAAAGCAAGGCTAAACAAGCCAAATCCATTGAAGCAGATTTATGGAACACCTAGAAAAAATACAAATCTAAAATAAAAGAAAGGGGCTCAATCGAGTCCCTTTTTAAATTCTTCTGTAAATTCTATTCCTCGCCATGCATCCATACCGAATAATCAATCCTTGTGTATTTGGGATTGATTCGCCTCAGTCTGATTGCAATCTTTTCTAATTCTCTGTCTTGCTCTGGAACTTTAGTACCCCATGAATCTTCCCAAATTATCTCTGGACGGTTCATGGCTATGTATCTTCCAATGTCCTTGGCAAGCTTCTTCATGTCGGTGTAAGTGCCCATCATGGCTTTGCCACCAATGTTAATCTCGACAGTTACACCATCTTCACCGTTGGTTAACACCAATGTGCCACCATCCTTAAACTGGTATTCTTCTCTTTCGCTAATCATAATTCATTTGTTTTAAAGATTTAACGGTGCAAATATACAACAAAATTTGAAAATATGCTCTACAAGCCCTTATTTTTTTTGAGTGGTATGGTTATACCATTTTTGAATTTGAAACGATTCTAGCCTTAATGCCACAGCAAATTTGGCATTATTTCGTTAAGGTTTACATCTTCGAAGTATTTCTTGAGTATTTTTTCAACAGATTTTGGTGTTGAACAGCACCAAGCCCAAATGCCAAACGATTCATCACTTGGATACATCTCATATTCATCATCATGGTATGTATTTGGCTGATGTACTTTATACTTGAATATCTCATACCATATTACCGTAGTTCCGTTTTCATACTTGTTACTTACTTGGTAAACAATAATCCTTTTATCCTTGAATACTTGTGTGAATGTTCCTTGACTCTTTTTGAATTCCTTCTTTAACTCTATCATCGTTTCAAAACATTTAAAATTTGCTTAGACATGTTAGCTACAATCGCTTAAAATGATGTGGGTGGTATAACTGTCCACCCATATTTAATTAATAATCTGTAGCAATCGCCTTTTCGATACCATCTTCCCACCAAATGTCAAATGTTGTCTCATAAAACTTTTTTGAGAATGGTGCTTGACAGCCATGGCAAACCTCATCATAGAGGTTCATGATGTAATCCTTCAACTCGTCATGAATGTTTAAGACCTTATTGAACTGAAGTTTTCTCACATATTCCCAACTTAAGTCCTTTAGAATCTGGTCGAACAAATTAGCCAACAATCCTTTCTGAATCTTTGGGTCTTCAATATTACCCTTAATTTTAACAAATTCCTTTGTCATAATCTTTTTAACGCTTACCTCTACAGCATTAGGTTCTATTTAATAATATTGTTTATAATCTCTTGAAAAACCCATCGTACCGATTTCACAACCACCGATGGGTAGTTAAAACTCATTTAAAAATTTTTTTATGAAACAAATTATATTATAAGTTTTGTTCCGCTGAACATTGCAAAGATATGGAAAAGATTTTTAATTCCAAAACTGGTACCCTTCCCTTTAACAACAATTAACACAAATTATTTGGAAGCAATGTGCAATAATATATTATAATATATTATTGAATTAAAATAGATTTAAAAATAAGGGTTTGTTAACAAAAAAAATGAGCATCGATGACTCATATGTTCACCAATGCTCATGTCCCTATTGCTAGGGTTATATAAGTTATGAGAAGAATGAATCCTACCAAGGTAGGTTATCACTAGAAGCTGTTGTTTTTACAAGTTCCTTTGTTTGCTCTCGTTCATTCAGCATTGCTTGGAGTCTCAGAATGGTTCTTTTCAACTCTTCGTCACTCATTTCATCAGACTGCTTATCAACCCTCTTCCAAGTTACCTCAGTTGCCATCACAAAACCATCATGTTCTTTCACCTTATCCATTGAAACATCATAATACTTCCTTATCACATCCTTGTTTAATTGGATAAGCGGAACATCATCACCATTATCTACGGTGATTAAATGTAGATTGATAAGTGTTTCAATCGACAATTGCAACTCTTCTGGACTTATGTGCATGAAAGCACACATTTGACGTTCATAATACTTGATTTCTGGTCTTGATTGCCATCCAATCAAGTACAACATTACCTTACATGCTAATGGTGGTAGCATACACACCAATTGTTGGGACAAATAAACTCTCTCATTTTTCTCCATAACAATCCTTTCTTTTTATTTATTTAACATTTTTTCAACACATTGCAAAGATATATAAAAAATATTAAAATTCCAAATTTTGAACAATGTTTTTTTTCCTCTAATACTAGGGGTATTTGAAGTAGGTTGAAAATTTTTTTCCTCTGGTATTTGTTTTTTTCATTTTTTTTCTATATTTTTGCTCATATCGAGATATTTAATATTGGAAGGGGTAGGTTTTACACAGTCCTTTTATCTTACCTACCCACTTCTAATACCTTTAAAAAAGGACTGTATTGTATAATAAATAGATAAAAGGATAACAACTTATGGAAATTATTACATTAACAAATGAGAGGAAGGCTGAGATTCTTCCAAAGAACATTGCAGATAGCGATGTATTGAGCGATGAAGCTAAGACTGTAATGGCAGTATTACTTAACTATCAATTGGTAAACAAGAAGGCTAGAGAGAAAAGGTTCGTAGCCATCAGCAATCCAACACTTGCAAAGTCTTGCACAATGGGTGTATCAAAGACACTTGGAGCAGTTCAAGAACTAGTTGAACATAACCTAGTCACTAGAAAGGCTGGTCAAACAAAACGATTCAAGTCAGATATTGGTGTAGCATCAGAGTATTACATACAGTTCCAAAACTTGAACAAACCAATAACAAAAAACACCTTTGAAGACCTATTTGCAGATTTCCTTGAACCTCTGGAAACCCCTTCTGGAATTGCTAATACTAATACTGATTCTGATACTGACACTAAGTCTGTATCAGAATCTAATACTTATACTGATACTAAACTAAACTTACCTTTACTTGACAAGACTAATACTTATCTAGACTTGGAAGAAAGTGATGTGTCTTTTGAATCTACCATGAGGGTAGATTCATCGACACATAAAACATTAAGAGAGGCAGTAAGAACGTTTGAGGTTGAAGCAAAAAAGGCAAAGTACAAGGATGAAGTCCGAGAAGCTGGTAGGAAGCTCAACGCTGAGAAGGCTGAAGCTTCACCAGAGGAGTTGGAATGGTATGAGAGGTATGTGAAAGAACCACTCAATGACCTATACAGTAGGAGACTTGCAATGACAAAGAACCAATAAACTAACAAAACCTTGAAAAAACCTTACAAAAAATTTGTTTTTTTCAAAAATTTTATATATCTTTGCAATAACAATGGGACTTGGAGACTTCATAGGTTTTAACACTCTTATTTTATATTTTTACTCCAATTTTTTACTCCAAGTCCCAACTTTTTTGATTTTCAAAACTATTTATAAATAAAAAAGATGACAAAAATACGAACAAAACAAGAACTAGAAGCTTATTATGCAGAATGCAGACAAGCAAGAGAACAACGTAAACTTCAAGAACGAGAGAAAAAACGTCTCCAAGCGCTTAAAATGAAAAGGGTGGATAAACTCCAAGCTGAGAGAGAAAAGAGCGCTCAGAAAGCTCAAAAACAAGCCATTATCCAAATCACCATTCAAACCTTAAGAACACCGATTCCAATCTATCACTCAAACCAATTCGAACGAGACTCCGCAGAAGAGGACCTCTACTTAACAAGAGAAGAACTAATGCAAGCAGAAGAAAGAGGAGAAGGCGCTATCAATTGGAGCTTCTGGAATTACCTAACTGAAAAAACAAGAAACATGTTAAATGAAAGGAAAGAGAATTAATAAGGACTTTGAAAACCAATGCTATGAGGTCGGAAGCGATGGAACAATCTTCAATCATCCGAAGAATCAAGTTGAGGAGAGGGAAGCCTTCGAAAAGTATCTTTTTAAACACCTTCAACCATTCTGGTCAACGTTGCCAAAACCCTTAGCAACACTACACCGAGCATATGTAAGGGAGTACTTGGAGACTTATAGGATTAAAGCAACAAGGAAGTATTACAAAAGCAAAAGCAGTTAGAATATTTTTCCAATATATACCCCAAGGGTGGCTGTGAAGCTAGACCAAGGGACAACGGTCACAGCGGTGACTGCCATGATTGTTAGTTTTTTACAGATGGTTAGTTAATTAGTTGAAGGGGATAGCAATTCGGCTATCCCCAATGTTAAATTGAAAACGTATGGGCAAAACCCATTTTTAAAATAATGTTTTTAAAAAAAATTAAATTTATGGACAACACAATTCAAAGGATTGTGCAAAACAATCCAACACTAGATGACGCAGAAGTCATCACAATGTCTATCACAAGAGAGGATAGAACAAAAAGACACTATTACATTTTCAAATTGCATGGTGATACAATTGCTTCAAGAACGTATATACCAATACCTTTTGACCTTTTAACAAAAACAAATGGAAAAGGTAGATATAATCACTACATTGTAGTTGCCGTTATGCATGATGGATATGTTACAATTGACCTCAATAAGGAACATAATGTAAAAATGCTTGATTTCGGTAGATATGTAGGATTTGATTATGATGAAGCAGAGGAAGTTGTAAAATTTCTAAAAGAAAGACCTTCTCAATATAAGCTTCTTTTGCCAAAATCATCTGATGAAAATAATGACTCTTTACCATTTTGAGATTATGGAAAAATTCGATGTTAAAAAACAAGAGGCAGATGATTTCAAACTCCTACAAGAATTTAACGAAGAAACATTCAAGTTAAAACATCTAGGTAGAAGAGATGGAGAAGCAAACCCAATTGATGCATCTGGTCTTACAGAAGATAACAGAGTCATAAACATTGAAATCAAATCAAGAGGTTTTTCAATTAATAAACATCCAACTCTAATGCTGGAAACACATAAGGGATATTCACTTCAAGATGAATATATAAAGCAAGGCAATATACCACTTTATGTGAATTTTCTAAATGATGGTAACGTTGTAGTATTTAATTTGCTTAAATCAAGCGGATATATGGAAAGGGTAGAAACACATAGCAGATTGTACGGTAATAAAGAGTTCCAGTATAAGCTGTTTCTTCCGATTAAAAATGGTTGGATATACAAAAAGGATGAAAACGGTAAATATAAACTAATGCAAAAGGGATGGTATTAATACCACCCCTTTTTATAAGCTATATACATCATTTACAATGTCTTCATCTTCTTCAAGCAGTTTAACATACTGGGCTAACGTATTAACACTTCTCCCAAGCATGGTAGCTAATGCCAAAGGACTACCACCTTTAGACATGAACATCATGGCATATGAATGTCTAGCTGAGTAGTATGTACATTCCGTTGGTATCAATTGATATACTTCATTGTTTTCAACCTTCCTTCTAGCAATCTCACCATTGACATAAGTAAACCATTCCTTGAGCTTTGGCGATAACGCAACTAGACAATTAGATATCCGCTTCTTTCTTTGGTCTTCTAGTGTTTCTTTACTCATGCCGTTAAGCAAAGGCAAAAACCATTCACTCTCATTAAACATCAACATGGTATTTACCATGACTTGTGAATATACCGTATGACAACGGATTCTGACTTTAATGTCTTTGGATGTTTTAGAGCGTTTACCATCCCAACAGTACCAATCCTCATTCTTAATGCTCTTTATCTTGATATCCTCCTTCCTTACATGACCAATATCCACTGGAGCCATTCCTTGCCATAACACCATCATCATAAAGAGATAACGAGCAAACAAATCACTCTTCTTATCTATCAATTTATCAATGACACCTTCCTTATAACTCCAACGCTTACCGTTTACATCAATTATCTCTTTCATCAAAAGTGTCTTCATGAGTTCAAGTGTACGCCAATGTATGTAATCCATCTTTGATGCATTCTTTAACTCTCTTCCATACTTCCAATTTGACATTTGGTTAGACTTAATCAACCCCTTTTCCATCCCAAACGATATAATTGCACTCACCTTCTGCAAAACTGTCTTAATCACCCCTTCCGACAACTTCTTATCCGTAGATAACCACCTTGCGAAGGACTTTACCTTTTCAAGCGTTATTTCTTGTACATAACTAACACCATACTCCGTCATAAGCCTCTCAGCATACTTCCAATTCTCAATCGTTTTCTTCCTTAACCACTTCTCTTCAATATATGCCCTTATAAGGCTATGCAGGTCGCCTAGAATCGCTTCTTTTTTTTTTGGTGATGAAAGTATCATCTGAGGGGTATAAAACGTCTCAGAAGCGATATATGCATCCCTACGCTTTATGGCTTCCGACTTCAATCTATATAACTCTTGATTAACCATCACATAGTTGGGGTAACCCTTCTTTACCATCTCGTTCTTCTTATCCCAATAACGAACTGTGGAAGAATACCCAGTGGAACGTTCCTTCATTCCGTTAAAACTCACCCTTAACATAATGGGATGAGTACCATCAGCTAATGTCTTATTGGTTCGCAATACCAACTTTATTACTGCAATCTGTACTTTCATACTAGTGTCATTTATGGTGCAACTTATTCAATATCGGGAGCAAATATAGTGCTATTTTCTGAAACCACCAAATTTTTTCTAAGTTATTTGTTTATAGCACTTTGGTTTTTTTTATGTTTTTTTAAAACACCTTGCATTACAAGGTAATATAACCAACTGAAACATAAGCAAATACGCACATATTTGATTTGTGGTGCAAATTACAGTGCAATTGACTACTCATTGTGATATTTATATAAGAATAATGATTTAATAATTTGGAAAAAAGGTTATTTTTTAATGGATAGTACAATGATAACAATGACAAATGAGACGATAGCAAAACAATATCTAGATTGGTTTTCTGAACACTACACAGACCTTAAACTAAAGTACTGGAAATACTGTCAAGAAGCACACCTAGATTGGGATGAGGATGTATTCTCGAACACATATGTCCAGATATATGAAACAATATTGAAAAAAGGACTTGATGACCCAACAGAAAAGGGATTTGACAATTATACATTCAGAAGCTTCAAGCAGAACATAAAAAGGGAGAAACAATACTGTAGGATTGCAAAAAGAGACCTCAATGTTACACAGGATAAAATACCTTACATCTACGAAACTTGGTACAACGAGAACAATGAAGATGAAAGACAAAAACTGCTGAAAGACTTAATGATTGACTTCTCAACGCTCTACATTATGACAAAGGTAGAGGATAACTTCGACAGTGAACACTTCTTATTGTTCAGATTGAAATACCTAATCCCACAAATGACATACAAGCGACTGCAAGAGAAGACACAAGCGAAGAAGGTAAGGCAGAAGGTTGTAAGTGTTAAGAATTGGGTTCGACAAAACGTAACTAAAGATGAGATAAAACAAGCTTTTCTAAAGGCTTATGGAAACCTAATATAATAAAAAAAATTCAAAAAAGATATGTTTATACAAATACTACAAGTACTATTGGTGTTCCTACTCTTCCTTCCAATTAGGTATTTAGCATGGAAGATAACAGAAGTATGGGGATTACCACAATGGCTCCAATACAAGCCTTGGAATTGTCGGCTATGCTTAACGTTCTGGTCACTATTCTTCACATACTTAACCATTGGTCTCATATTCCATCTATGGATAGTACTCATCGGAGGTGTGGCATTAGCCATAATGAATGCAGCAGCAATGCAATTAGATATTAAAAATAAAACCGTAAAACTAGAGGATTATGACAAATTAGACTTATAATTTGGTTTTTTAAATTTTTTTATATATCTTTGCTAAAATTAAGACATATGAGTAAATTTTTAGAAGAATGGAGACCAGTTGTAGGTTATGAAGGGATATATGAGGTCTCAGATTGGGGTAATGTAAGGAGTGTGGATAGGACATATGAGTATCTTAAGAGAGGCACTAAGATAAAGCGAACTTTTAAAGGAGTACTACTCAAAAAAGTATTAAACTCTGATGGGTATCATATAGTATCATTAAGAGATGAGAACCATAAAGGGCATCAAGGTAAAGTTCACAGACTTGTAGCAGAAGCATTCCTACCCAATGATGATAATAAACCCGTTGTTGGACATAAGAAGAGACTTCCAGATGGAACTGAGGATAAAACAGCAAATGAAGCTTGGAATATTGCTTGGATGACATGGGAAGAAAACTCAAACTATGGTACTCTTCCAGAAAGAACATCTAAAAGAATGATGGGTGATAAAAATCCAAATTATGGGAAGCATCCTTCAGATGAGACTAGAAGAAAAATGACTGAAGTTAGAAAAAGACTATGGGTAGAACACCCAGAGTATTTCGAAAACCTTAAGAAATCAGACAAACACACTGAAAAAATAAAGAAAAAAGTAAATCAATATAATTTAATAACTAGCGATTTTATCCGTACTTGGGATTCTGCTGCTGATGTTGAAAATGAATTAGGAATATGTCATGGCAACATAGCAGCTTGCTGTAAAGGAAAGATTAAATCTGCTGGAGGTTTTAAATGGAAATATTATGATGACGTTTAGTTCAGAAGACATCAAGACGATTGAGAAATTCATTCAAATCAAGAACAAAGGACTATATTGCAGTGGGGCTGAAGTAACAGCGGTGTATAATAGATGCCTTGGAAAAAATCTAGCAAGCACAAATTGTTCATCATGTCTCAGGGCTCGCATTCAAGAGCTAGAAAACGCCCTCAATCGCTTCAAAAAGGAATTGGAAGTAAATAACACATCCGAAGAAAAAGAAGAGCCCACAGAGCAAATAAACGAACCTAAGAAAACTGGAAGGAAAAAGAAAAATGCCTAATTTATTTGAGAGCCATGTACAAAACCTACCCTTGAAAAGAACAAAGCGAGGGATGACACAAAAGAGGTTAGATGAATATGACCGAGTCCAAAGACTTATTGAAGAAGTCCAAGTGGATTTGGTCAATGGTGTGCTTCGCTCAGAGATATTCAATAAGTTCAGAGATAGACAGTATGAGAACTTATCGGATAAGAACATTGGAGAGAGACAAATCCAAAACTACATCAAAGCGGCTTGGGAAATGATAAAGGAAGACAGAGTCGAGAAGGTACAAGAACTAAGAGACCTTCTCTTCTCACAGTATATGGCTCAATATGCAGAAGCAACACAGATGGGGAATGTAATAGCAGCAAAGAGTTGCTTAGATTCAATATCAAAGATATTCTTACCAGACGAAAAAACACTCAATGTAAATGCAAAGGTTGATGGTGAACTAACAATAGATTTTCAATTGATGGATGAAGATTAATGTCAAAGGTATAAAACTCACTGAGAGTCAGAAACTTATATATAATGCAGCAAACGACAAGGAACATAGGATAGTAATGGCTAACATCAGCCGACAACAAGGCAAGACCACTGTCGTTATGCTGTTATGTATTCAGTGGCTGACAATGAAAAATCAAGACATCATATACTTCACACCTACATTCACCCTTGCAAAGCGCATATACTCGAAGATAATAAAGATGCTGCCAAAGGAGTTTATAAACAAGGCAAATGCATCAGACCTTATCATAGAGGCAGTCAACGGAAGTCAGTTAAGGTTCTTCTCAGGAGAAGCAGCACAATCAGCTAGAGGTAGCAACTGTACAAAGCTCATCATAGATGAAGCAGCATACATCAAGGAGGAGATAGATGGACAGAGTTTCTACTACAACATTGTCTTACCTCTTACAAAGGTACATTGTGATAAAATTATAATGATATCCACACCGAAGGCAACAAATGGGTTCTTCTATGAACTTTGTATGAAGGCAATAAGCGGTGAACATCTAGATATGCTTTATATCAAAAGAACCATCTATGAAGATGCATTAATATCACCAGAGGAGATTGAAGAGTTAAAGAAGGGATACCCTCCAATGGCATGGCGCTGTGAGTTCGAATGCACATTCTTGGCAAATGCATTGACAGTATTCCCTAATTTCGAGACTTGTTTTGATGGTAAATACACTATAGGAAAATGTTGGATTGGAATTGACCCATCTAGTGTTGGTGACGATAATACAATTTTAACAGTTGTTAACGAAAGGAATGAAATAAGACAACATAAGATAGATGGTGACTTAGACACCAAATATTCACAGATTGCAAAACTGATAAACGAATACAATCCAGTAGCCACTTATATTGAGAACAATAGCATTGGTGAAGTAATGGCAAATGAGATTAAGAAGAAACTAGCAAGAAAAAGCAATTTCTACACCTTTACCACAACTAATGAGAGTAAGAAGGATTACATCAGTCTTATCGCAGTGGCTATTGCAAACAATGAGATACACTTCGAAGAGGATAATAGACTTCTATACTCCGAACTTGGAACATTCTCATATAGATTAACCAAGACTGGTAATATAACTTATGCAGCCATAGATGGCAAACATGATGATACTATCACATCACTAGGCATTGCTCTTCAATGCAAGGAGGATTTCAAACATAGCGGAAATAATAATATGAACTTTGTTAGGACGAATACAAAACTATTATATTAGCATGAAAAAGGATAAAGAGATTATAAAGGATTATGGTGAATGGCATTGCCCGATATCATGGGATGATGTAACGCTTAAGATGTTCAGTGACATTGAACGTTTCTACACTGAAAAGGATAAGAACTTTGATGCAAGGGAGGTTCTACATTTGTTCACAAACAAGTCAATCGATGAGATTAACGAATTGCCGATAGAGTTCACTGAGAAGCTATTGGAGAAATTGAGTTGGGTAACAAAGCATCCACAAGTCGGTGAACCAACAAACAAGATTGAAATAGATGGTGAAACGTATATGGTTAATTATCAATCAAAGCTTAAGACTGGTGAATATGTAGCAACAGATGCTGTTATTAAGTCAGACGCTCATAATTATGCTGCCATATTAGCTATATTGTGTAGAAAGGAGAATGAGCCATATGATAGCAAATATGAGAATGAGGTATTACCAAGCAGAGTGGAGATGTGGGAAAAGCAGCCGATAACAAAGGTTATGCCCATTGTCAATTTTTTTTTGAACTTATACATGACATTCGAGATGAATTCCCGATTGTATTCAGCGGTGGAAGAAGCAATAAACCTCACTCAAAAGAACATAGAGACTTCACACAAAAATGGGGAATTATCGGCACTGTCTACCAGATTGCTGAAAAGAAAATTGAAAAAGTTGAGAAAATCAATGCAAGCTATGTGAATGATTTCTTCCAGATGTTGAGCTATATTATTGAAGAACGAGAAGCTGACGAAATTGAAGAGAAATTTCAAGATACTTTAGAACGAGCAAAAAGGGGGAGACGTTAAGTTTTCCCTTTTTTTAATATGTTTATTTAAATGTATTTAAATATGTACTACAAAGAAATTGTAAATATAATCACAGACACCTTAAGCAGATTCAAAGGCGTTAACTATGTGAAGTACACTGGTGATGACTTAATAAATCAACAGCAGAACTACAAAACACTACAGTGCTGGGTAGATAATATCTCTCTCAGCCAGTACAACTTGACAACAAACATTAACAAGATTGAGTTTCAAGTATACATTCTAGGATTTCCAGAAGAAAAAAGTTCTGATGCAGTGCTTGATGTGCAAGACAGATGCTACAATGTAGCTGTGAATGTGCTGACATACCTTGATAATATGCCACAGTTTAAAGGCATAATCAGCTTGTATGATTGGAGTATATTAACTCTAGATAGATTCTCTGAACAATCTAATGTAGGTGTGAAGGTAAGCGTTGTATTAGATGTGGTATCACCAATTAATCTGTGTGATTACCAAGATTGGTTTAACGATGAACCATACCTAGAAGATGAAGACCATGAGATTGATATTAATGATGATGAAGTTGGAGAAATAGACCTTAATCCAGTTCACATCAAACCAAACAGAAAGTGCTAAATGGAGAAAAAAGTATTAGATGATGCATTAAAGGAATTGTCTGAGTTCATCAAGAAAACGATTGCGGATAGAGTACAACAGTATGGCAAGAACAGAAAAGGTAAAAACACATTAGTTAATAGTGACTTAATAAATAATATGAAGGTTACTACAAGCAATGATTCAGTTTCTCTTATAATTGCCGACTACTGGATGTATGTATCAACTGGGTGGGAATTTAAAAAATTTAGAAGTCCCGAAAGGGGACTATTCGATGCTCTTGTCAATTGGGCATTAAAAAAAGTGACAAGCAATAATGAAGAAGCTTATAGATTAGCTAGCACCCTTTATACCAAGATGATTAAGGATAATCCACATCGAACCATTCCAGCTAGACCATTTCTAAAGTTTAATGCAGATGATGATGACGATGATTATAAAGGAGAGAAAGGTGGAAACTTGACACTTATGGTTCCAGAACTACAAACATACATTGATAAGTGGTTCGGAGAATTATTTGACAAAATAACAAAAGAACTTGATAAATATTTTAACGCAGCATGACAATTAATTACAATAATCTATCGGCAGCACAATTGGGTGGTATAGTGACATTCACTGACGTACCTAATATATTGAAGGTATCAGAGTATATCACTGGTACCAAAGCCATATTCCAATTCACATTCCAAAGCGGTCTGCAATCAACTGTGACAGCAGATTCACAGTATTATGTAACATTCCTAAGTGAAACTGTCAGCAATGTGATGAACCCATCAAATGCAAAGAACAAACGATTCTACATATCAGATGCAAACGGTACTGCAATGTCCTTTTGTAGAGCATTGAGGAACTGTTCATCATTGGCAGCAGACTTCAATATAATCCAGAACACAAACACAGTTACATTAGTAAGTAAGACAATTGGACAGAAATGGAGCAATATACAGAACTTTTTTGATAGAAATATTCCAAGTCAATATCTCACAGCAACTGGTACCGATGGTTCAGCTAACTCAAACTTATTTGGTGGAAAGATTTCTATTGATGTGTATGATGGTACAATTGAGAATGGAAACTATGTAACCACACTTGAGAAGAATTGGTATGGTGACGGTACGGCATTCGATGTTAGCCCAGTATTAGCAACATTCTCTGACTATGGAAAGACTGAACCATATTCATTCAATATATCGGCAGTATTAGGAAATGGTGGATGGCAACAGTTAGGAACTGTAAGCGGTAATACAACGATAGGATATGAGGTTAACCAGAGCGATAGATACAAGTTCATCGGAAATGCTGAGATTCTACTCAATACAAATAGGAACATCATACATTATGTTTATAAGAATGTAATAGACTATTCAGTTCTCTCATCATCTAATAGTTGGACAGCTAATGTCACATGCTATGATTCAGCCATGAATGTGGTATATGGTATGGCAGTAACCCAAACTTCACAATCGGCATTGAGTGACCAATCAATAGTAATCCCTCTGACCGCATTTACAGACTCATACTACGTTGATATCAGAGTGGGTGGAGTAACACACCGTTGGGAAGTAATTAAGCCACTGAGGGCAACGGAATACAGTCAGAGGATAAAGTGGCGTAACGAGTACGGTGGCATTGAATTCATAGACTTCACTGGACAACGCTCAGAACAAGACACAGTTGATGTTGAAACATATGAGAAAAACATCTTCGATTACTATGACACTTATTATGAGAGGAAGAGAATCTATGACAATAACTATGAGAAGAGTGTTACCATGAGTACACACTTAATGAAGGAGAATGGCAAATATGTATTCAATTCCCTTATGAATAGCAAGAGGGTATGGAGTGATGACATTGTGCAAGGCAAGACATACTACATCATACCTAAGAGCGTAGAGGTAACAGAAGATAATCAATACAACGGCATATTTGTCGGGAAACTAACATTCACATTCAGCGATATTTAATATGATATCATCTGTACATTACTTAGAATTATATATCAATGGCGAATTGATGGAGTTAAAATCACAAGACTCCCTCAATCTTCGCATAAACAACGTTATCTTCAACCCAACTGAGGTTAAGACAACGCAAGGGGAGTATTCGTTCTCATTTGAACTACCTAGCACTCCACATAACGATGAGGTGTTGAACTATGCTAATAATCTATCTAGAATAAACAAGTTTCATACAAGATATAAATCACAAGTATATGCTGACGGTGAATTGATATTCGATGGAAGCTTGACAATCCAGAAATATGATGCAAAGGATAAGATGTATACATGTAATCTTGTTAACATAAAGATAAACACACTAGAAGAGATATTTGGTGATGATACATTGACAAAGCTCAAATGGATGGTGGATTTCAATGGAGCTCCATCAATCAACGAGGTAAACGATGATTTCATTAC
>JAEIGA010000975.1_pt1 | contig 43031 bp, 47 predicted proteins | sample 9270691 | NCBI WGS metagenome assembly JAEIGA01 (sample SAMN17057246, study PRJNA624740) | gut metagenome | biome: biome; isolation source: fecal sample | host: Bos grunniens | place: China: Xizang | collected 2019
AAAAAATCTCATTTTAAATTTCTTTTTTCCAAATATTTTTTGTATATTTGTAATGTAAAGGAAGCTAATTTCTTTTTTGTCATTATTTAAGGTTTAATTCGTAATTTAACACGTACCTGTTTAGGTAACTTTAACAGGTACGTTTTTGAAAGAAACATCTTGTATTTTTCATATTCTATATTTAAAAACTTGCCTACCAACGTGTAATTGGAAAGTTAAGTCTGTTGATAAAGCAGAAAAAGTGAATGACAAATGGTCATTCAGCTGCTGAAAAAGTGATTTTTCTGACAGTATACAATCATTTGTTGTTTTTTGTTGTGATGGTCTGAAAATTTTTCATGTTTATACTTTATATAGCCAAAGGTTTGCAAGTTCCTTTGGTATTTTTAAGAACAAGTTTTCTCGATATATAACACCAAATCCCCTCCTGAAATAATATACATCAGGTAGGGGATTTTTATATATAAAGGTCAAGAAATACAATTTATCTGAGTCTTGTATCTTTTTTCAATGGTTTAAACACCTTGAAATCAGGATTTGGATTATTCAATTTTGCTGAGCCTTTACAGCTTGAGCAATCGCAATTGCAAGGTACTGCCAATGGGAATGAATCAATATGTTCGCAAATCCACTTTTTGCAGAAATCCTTTCTAACTTCCAACTGTCTTCTTATATGTTCTTGGTAATATGATAATTCTTTCAAATCAAGAGCATCACTGTTATCTGAGTGGCCTTTGGTAATTGAAACCTCATTTGCATGATAAGCAATTGATGGTAATGCTTCATATACAATGGCAAAACCTAAATATGGCCATATGGCTTCAACAAGCGCTGTTGCATTTTCCTCAGAAACACTATTGTTTTTTACTTGATATTCAATTTCCTCGTACCAGTCATAACCAAGAACAGGTAATATCCAAATCTTCTCAGCCACATCAATATAATTCATTACCTCATCGTAGTTGTAATTGAGTGGCAATACACTGTATTTTGATAAATTAGCTTTATTGATTATCATATTACTTCTCTACTTTTTCCTCTTCATTATTTTCTTTGGCATCCTTCTCATCAACACCAGTTGCTTCAGTTCTTTCCTTAACATCAGCATCATTTTGGAAATCATTGAAATTTAAAGGCTTCATTACAATCTCAGTTTCAATTCCATTCATCTTTAACATCTGATTCAAGGTTCTAACAACTGCCATACGATTGTAATTACCTGTAAGTTTGTTATAAAGTTGATAGCTTACTTCCAATTTATCCGCTTCTGAGCTAAAGCCACTATTTCCAATATCAGGCATACCAATTAATGCTGCATTTGGAATCTGATGTGACTCAAGTATTCTGTTAATAACTCGTTGATTTGCCTCAGCATATACATTCACATTGCCTTGATTTGCTGCAAATGGCACATAATCAACGCCCTTATCTTCGAGAGTGTTACGGAAGGTAATCATTACACTGTTAGCGTTATCGCTTCCTTGAAACATTCTTGTAACATTGTTGATGATTGCTTGTCTTTCCTCATCAGTTTCAACTTCAGGAAGGGTTAATACACCAGCAGGAGCGAATCCATTTACAATATTGCGCAAGTCATAATTACAGTACTCTATTTCAGCTTGTATGGCTTTCATAGCAGCTTGATAGTGTGGCTGTGTGTAATATGTCATTGCAGGTGAATACGTGCGATATACGTAGAGATATGGTTTTCCTTTTTCAAGATTCCATTCATCTTTCATATCAAGTGCATCAATTTCAAATGGAGGATATGTGCTTGGCATTGTCCAATCCTGACAAATCCAATACTTTGTAATTTGGCCATCTTCATCATACTCTGACCATCTTACCTTATCAAGTGGCATGTGCCAATATGAATAGGTCTTTCCATCCTTATTTAAAATTACCTGAATTGCATAAGAGCCATAGAGAATATAGTCCAATGCAAGAGATTTAATCACCTCATCCCAAGTCTGAGAGTAATTTGGAACAACCTCATCGCCATTAAGCTGCATCTGTTCGAAATCAACGCCATTTCCAAGTATTGACTGTACTGCAAAGTTAACCGCTGCTCTGTGCGTTGGAGATTGATTATACAGGTCTAAAAGAAGGTTTGGATAATTGTTTTTTACACCCCAATTTACCCAGCCGAGTGAGTTTTTCTTCGTTACTGCACTTCCTTCAATCTGTTTTTCAAGTCTTGTAAGAAAAACGCCACTACCCTTAACTATTTTTGGCTTATTTTTTGAACCAACAGGTCTTGACATAGTTTATAATAGATTTATAATAGATTATTTTAGATTTGAATAAATTCATTATAAACACGAGTATCTTAAAATAAAAAAGGAATAGATTTCTCTATCCCTTTTAAACGATGCCTACGATTAAGCTTGAATATTGTGGCCAAGCTTGTTTAAATGCATTTTCCAAACCCACATAAACGTATATATGCTGCAATGATGTGCAACCATCAAAAACACCTGTTCCCAATGTTGGTACTGTTTGTTTATTGTGGCTTAATTGTATATATTTCAAATTGATGCAATCTTTAAATGCATAATCGCCAATTGATGCTATATTGCTGTCAGGGTCTTGTAGTTCAGGAGTAATTCTTGAATAATTTCCAATTGTAAATGATGATAATGCTGTATTACCTGAGAATGCCCCATTACCAATTGAAGTAATTTCAGATGAAACACCGCCCATCAACATATCAGTATCAGCATATTCTCCATTTTCTATAACTGTTGTTATTTTATCAGTTGTAACGGTATTACCTGTTGTTAATGCCGAGTTAACTTGTGTAACGCAATGATTGAAAATGATAGGATTTGGCCTTGAATTAATATGCACACTTTCAACATCTTGTGAACATACATTTGCAATCTTTGTTGGTGATGTTTCTGATAGGTACGTTAATTGAATTCTTGAGCCACCTGAATAGCCGCAATCAAGACAATATTCTTCCAATACTGTATTTCCACTTCTAATATTGCCTGTATCAGTCCAAATTAATCCATCAGTTGAAGATTGTTCCTTTTCCTCTGACATCTTTGTTGTACCTGAACACCAATAATCATTCTCTCCTGTCATTGTAATCCATCTATATTGGGTTTCACCTGATGAACCACAACAACCTGATATTGATGATACAAGTGAGTTAATTTGCTGTTGCAAATTTGAAATATGCTGTAGTAACTCAGATGTTGTAACATAAGAAGCGTCATTAATAAACGCTGATACATTTGTTGGCACTGTTGGAATGTCTTCAAGCGTTGCGTAATTTGATAAATCAACGCCTGTTATATAATGCTTATCTTCAACCCATTGTTCTGTGGCATACCCACTTAATGAAGGAATCTCTGCTTCAATTTCAGTTTTTGCTGAAGCAATTTTTTCATCAACCTCTTCAGGAGTTATGCAGCATCCACTTGTAATTGCTGATGTTATTTCTTCAAGTTTTCTATCAATTGTGAATTTGGTATAATAAGCCTCAATTGGGCCGAGCACTGGTTGGCAACAGCCCATTGAGATATTAGTTGTTTTATTGCAATCACACATTTTTAAATAAAAATTTTTAATTTAAAATTATATTATCCACCCACTTTTAAATTTCAATATGATATAATGGTGTGTTTGAATTGGTATTATCATATTTTACATTAAGCACACTGTCGTATACTGAAATCTCTTGAGAACCTGTTACATTAGGGTTCTTAACAAATGTAAGGTCGTTAACAAGCACATCATTTTCATTATATACTTGTATTTGCTTTATATGCACCTTGTTTCCATCAACCCAATAGCCAATTGTTGCTTGATATAATCCGCTATACCAATTTTGAGCTGTAACACTTGTTGAACCAGTTACTATTGCAGCGCCAGTTGATTCAAGTTCCACTCTAACAGCACCATTTGTTAATATAACGTTTAATATTTGACCATTTTGATAACTACTTAGACTACTATTATTCATTATACGCCAACTATAATCCCCAGTATAAACGTTAGGGGCAGTTGTAGATGTTGGATTATGAAAATCATAATAGAAACCATTTGAATAAAAATTAAACTCTATAGGTGAATGACTATTATAATTCCAGAATGAACCCGTATCTGTAGAATATGAGCCATTTATATATAGTGTATATATCATCTTATAACCTTCACCCCAATAATGACAAATTGGGTAACTTGGGCTTAAACTTCCAGAGCTTTTAGGGTCAAGCCATATTATTCCAGCGTATTCAACCCATTCACCATTCTCATACTTATAATTGGTATCTCCAACAATTGCTTTCATTCCTTCCCAAGCATATGCGTAAGCCTCCATATCAGCTACAGTTGTAAACTCCCTATTATTTGGATACAGTACAAAGTTAATTGTTCTTGAAGCTTGTCCTGCTGTATATGACTGACTTGCTGCTGAGAACTTATCACTTGTCTGACTTACTTTATAACTGTATGTATAAGGAACATCATATGATGTCAACGTTGTTGATGAGGTTGTTCCACCACTGTAAGGCCAAGTTATATCAGTCTTGAATGCAGGAACTTCTGTATCTGATGGGTCATATGTTGTATATGTCACAGTTACAACCTCTTCACTGAGTTTGGTATATGTAATATCAAATGTGCTTTGATAGTTGTCAACATAATAATCTGTATTCAACGAAATGTTTGGAGAATAACCATATATGTAATGTCTATTTGATGAATTGGCAAATCTGAACCTACCACCAACCTTCACGCTCTGAGACCTTGGGAAGGTTACGTTACTACTGCTTGATGACTTATTACAAGAATTATAATAAGTCATATTGAAATATACAGTATCACTTGGTGTTAATACATTGCTACCGTCTGTCAATCTGAATGATAATGTCTTATTTGTTGTATTATCATAAGTGAAGTTAACTTGACGTTGTTCACCTGCAACTGATGTAAACGTTGAACTTGTCACATTTGGGCAATAGTTGTAATTGCTGTAATTAGTATATGAACTATGGCTTCCAGCAGGTAAACCTACCATCCATCTGTAGTAGAAATAGCTTGTGCCGCCGTTGCTAGTGTAACTATTATCAATATAAAGACTCTTAGCAGTACTTGCAACGTTTGAAGAAGCTGAGAACGTAACTTGTTCCCAATTCTCATTGGTCTGCTCCTTTGGAATCAAGATTGTAGCATTTGAAACATAGCTTGAGTAAGTTCTTCCGTAGAATACTACATAGAATGTGTGTTCAACAGTTTTATCAAGGTTATTATAAGTCACTCTTCTATAATTGCTTAGATTAACAGCAGAACCAGGCGATTTGTTGTAGTTACATGTGTTTGTGATGGCTGAATTTGAATTATAACCCATACTCGTTGGGTCTGTTGATAATTCATCAATATTTGATGCCATCACATAAGAATAAGTGCTATATCCTGATGACCTTAAATAATAAGTGAAGTGGCCATAACCATATATTGTAACCTTTGCAATCTTATATGAAGAGCTTGTTGAAGTTGTCTGAAGGTCAAAGTCATCATAGTACGATGAATCAGGATTATATGTTGAGCTTCCACTTATTGTCCAACCACTTGCGCCACCAGGTGTAACATCTTCAACTATATAGTATTCAGTTACTTTAACCCATCCATTTTCATCATCAGAATCGAAGTAATACCTATCACCATCAATTGTTGCTTTCATTCCATCATACACACAGTTATTATATGCATAATCTTGAGCTTCAGTCATTGATGAGAATGAAAGATTGTTGAGTGGGTCTGCCTTTTCATCATAGTATAATGGGTATTCTGTACTTCCTGTTTCAGCTCCAGGAGTAAAATTATAGGATGTATTAACAGCAGTGTAGAATACATTATTTACAACGTCATATAAACCACTCTTAGAGTCTGAATCCCTCTTACAAGGTGCATAATCCCTAATCAATGTTCCATTGTCGTAAATCTTACAAGAAAACACTTTTCCCACGAATGTCTCACCATCAGTAAATAAACTTGTTGAAGGAGCATTAAAAATACCAAGATTAGTGGTTAATTGGAAAGTCGTTGTTGAAGCAGTATTTGCAAGAACTCCATCAATATAATAGCTGTTCTTATTCAAGTCAAATGTATGCTTGTTTGTGTCTGCTTGAACATTGGTTGTATACCAAGATGACGTTTGTCCATATTTGAAGTAGAACTTCTGAGGTGTTGCATTCTCAATATTTCCTACAAACGCTAACCCATTCCAAGGTCCTGAGCCAAACATACGAGGATTATTAGTTAAAAGACTTGCTTGAGCCTCTAAAACAACCCTAGTATCTTGATTTGGTTTAAATTGTGTGTCAATGTAATAGTTTGTACCTGTTGCTGTATTTTCGATATATTCTACCTCAGTATATCCTTGTGGTACTCGTGAACTGCCACTAACCTCACCAACATTAACCCAAGACGAACCGCTGTACATGTATTCATAACCATCTACAATTGCAAGTTTCCCCTCATATGTTGTTGCAACGTTACTCACTGGTTGGCCACCACTGAAGTTATTGCCATTTGGTGAAGTATAGAACACATTATTAATCAAATCATACAATCCATATACAGAGTCACTATTCCTTTTTGCAGGAACAAAATCTCTGATAGTAACGTCATTCTTAATTATAGTTGATGAATAAATTGTTGCGTCAGAGAACCTATATGCTGAATTAGAATCATATGATGTACTATTAAAAGAACAGAAATATGACAATGGAGTACTAATAGTCCAAGATGTATTACCAGTACTTTGGAATGTTATAGTTCTTGTCCCATCACCATTATCAACAGTTGATGAGCTATAATTTGGATAAGAGCCATAGAATTCAAATTGGTCAACAGTTGAACTACATTTGTATCTATATCCAAGGCCATAATAAGTACCAACAGGATTTTCACAAGATATAATTGTTGCACATTCCAAGTTAGAATGGAACTCAGATGTTAATTTTGTTGTTATTGTATAAGAATTAGTGGTATTGTCAAATGGTATTGCACCAGTATTAATATAAGCATTGTAGTTGCTGTTTCTGATGTATTCAACCTCTGTATATCCTTGTGGTAATCTTGATGAGCCACTTGATATACTATCGCCATAAACGCCATATTCCTCATATTGGTTAAGATTGTTCAGCTTATACCACTTTTCAGTTGCTTTGTCATAGACATCCTCAAACTCTGTTTCTGAGTATTGTGTAATATCGTCAACAACCGCATAACAAACCTTATACCCACCTTGCTCAATGTCAAACTTGTAGAATACAATAGCGCCATTATGGTAAACCTTGATGATGTTGCTATCATCAAAATTCCAATCTATTATGTCTGAATTATTAAATTTAATCATATAATTTATGCGTAAATGTATAATTTTATTACACCCACACCAAGGTCTCCTCCAGAAACTATTGCACCTTGATTGTAATAATCACAACACCCAATGTTAGAGAAAATCAATTCTACATTGTCATTATAAAAAGGGTTATCTGAATAACAAGAATTACCATTGCAATATAAACCGATTTCAACTCTATTTCTTGATAGTACAAAATCTCCTATTGCACTGCTATCGCCAAATGTGGCATGAAAATCATATGGCGTTCCACTTATTCCATAAATATCAAGGTCTGAAGGTATGGTATCACCACTGTTATATTCTACCCACTGAAGTGTTTGAGGCTGACTCTGTGGATATAACAAAGTATCCCCAAGGTAAACCTTGCAATCATCAGAGCCTACCTTGAATGAACTTATATCGAGATTTCCTATTTTAATTGAATCTGCCATGTTAATTAACGATTACGTATAAAGTGTTAGAATCATAATTTGGGCTTAGAGCATCATATGCGCTCTGAGTTAATTTTACAAGGCTTAAGCCACCCAGTGCCGTTGTATTTGATGCTGTCGCTGTAATAGTGTCTTGAAGTTTAACATCATTTGTTCCATCTGAACAGTATATATCACCATTCTGTCTTATCTCAAATGCATTATGCCTTGCATTATCTGCTGTGCCATTACCTACAGAGAATAATGTATTACCACTATCACCAAATGTTGTGGATGCTGAAACTGAATTATTATATTCACCCAAAGCAACTTCAGCTTCATTAGTTGTTTTTGTAGACCTTCCTTGTGCAAATGAAGTAAAAGTATTTGCTGTTGTTTGTCTACCAGTAGCTAATGATTCAATTCCATATGCTTTTGAACCATAAGTTGCTATTGCAGCCGACCTCATTCCACTTGCAGCGCCAGTACCTGCTGCTGTAAATGAATCTTCTCCACTTGCATTACCTCCTAATGAAATAGCGCCCTTACCACTTGCATTACATAATCCATAAGAATATTGGCTGTTATACCAACCTCCGAGAGCAATAGAACCTGTGTTTGATGCAGTGTTATGTGGGTCTCCACCTATAATACTATTTGTTCCAGTTCCAGCAGACATTGGCAAACTGAATGATATTGTATCATTTGTAATATCAATACCTCTTCCAGCTGTGTAGGTTGTACCACCTCCACCACCTTGGCCAACAGCGTCATAAACAGCTTTTGCAGTTGGAATTTCATTGTCTGTACTTGCTGATGTAACACTACTTACAACACTGCCTGTATCTACCTTTCCACTAACAGCTTGAGTTATTGCACTACTTGTCTGAGCTGAAGTCCAATATTGTGTAAGGTCTCCAGCTTCAGCATCAGTTATAACATACATTTTTGATGTATCTGTCTTTGCTGATGTTGGCAATGCGTCATATTCAGCTTGTGTAACTTCAACAACTGAAACACCTGATGATGTTGCAGATAATGTATAATCAGTACCTGAAAGCCTAATTGTATCAATTATGTTTGACATATTTCGAAATATTTTATTAAACACGAAAAATGAGGTGCTACATTACGTAACACCCCACAAAAATAATAATAACTAAAAATAAATTATAGCATATATGACTTATTCAAATATAAGAGTTGTTCCACTAACTGATGCTGTCATACCAGGAGGGAATGGAACATCACCACTACCAAGCAATGAATTGCCACCAACAGTTTTGATGTTTGTACCTGACACTAAAGTTTCTTGTTTACCTGACAATGCGGTTTCAACACTACCTGAGTATGTATTAAACGTTGTTGTATCAACTTTACCTGATACTGCTGCACTTATTTCTTCAGTAACTGCACTCGAATCTGCTTTACCACTTGTAGCCTCTGTGATTGCTGATATTGTCTGAGCAGAGGTCATGTAGTTGCTTGGGTCAAAAATGTCACTTAATGGAATAACTGTTTCCTCTTCACCTGTTTCAGTATCAAAAACGAATACCAAACAAGGCACAGTTTCACCTGAGACTTCTCTATTTTCAATTGAAACACTCTTCAAGAAACTATCCTTTACCCAATCAGCACCATCAACATATGTTAATGGAGTACCTGTTGCTGAAACGTTATCGAAAAAGTTCAAATGAGATGTTGTTGAATCCCAAGCAGCACCTGCTATTTTGCTTGCTAATGCTGTATCAACATTTCCTGAATAAGTTTCAAAAACTGATGTATCAAGTTTGCCTGATAAAGTCGTTTCAGTTGATGATGTATAAGCTGTAAATGCGCTAACATCTGTCTTTGCTGATAATTCCTCTGCAACTGCTTCTGCTAATGCGTTTGTTGCTGCTGTAATAGCACTTTCAGTTTGCCCTGATGTCCAATAGCCATCCAATGAATGTATGGCACTTGCATCCTCAATTGTGTAAGTCTGTCCTGACAGACGTATTTCAGTAATTTTACTCATAATTTAATCGATTAAATTTTGTTTTTAAATTTATTTTATGTATATTTGTTAAAATTAACTTTAAATATTAATAATATGAAACAAAATTCTAAAAAAGAATATTGGCATAATTGGTATTGGTCTAATAGAGAAAATCATCTTCAAAAACACAATGATTATCAACAAAAATGGAGAAAAACTCAAATTGGTAAGGCGTTTCATATTTTATCCAATTATAATGCCGCTGATAAAAAATATGGTAGAGGCGAAGGTGATTTAACTGCTCAATGGATTGTTGATAATATCTTCTCCAAACCTTGCGCTCATTGTGGTGAAACTGACTGGAGTAAGATTGGCTGTAACAGGTTGGATAATTCAAAGCCTCATACCAAAGATAATGTTGAACCCTGTTGCAGAAGATGTAATTGCAAATTGAATGGCTCTGAAAGACCCCCTAAACCATCAAAAAAAGTTTACCAATATAACCCAAAAACATTTCAGCTATTAAATGTATATAATAGTCTTCATGAAGCTGCAAATAAAACAAATGCAGACTTAATGGGTATTTGTAGATGCTGCAATGGTATTCAAAAAACTTCAGGAGGTTTTGTGTGGAGTTATACCCAATTATAAACCGATATCTTCAGAATTTAATATTAAAGTTGTGTTTTCAACTTTAGTATAATTTGCAAACATTTCATTTGCTTTTAATTTTGTCAAATATTTATCCAACAGCGTATTAACTTGTTCTGTAGTTGGGCGATTGAGTATATCCTGAGTGTTCTGTCTTACTTGTTCTGCAAGGGCATCAACTACAGCTTTATCAGCCTTATCAGCGATAGCCCTTTGAATCATTATTTCAACCTCATCTCTTGTAACAGTATTGGCTGTAATTAGTCTTATTAATGATTCTGTTTCTGCTTTTGTATAGTAATAATCAGAGTTTGCAAGCACTGTAACAACCCTTTGAACAGCCCATCTTGTTAATTCATCGCTTGGTATTATCTCCATCATATTTGTGCAAGCATCCTGACAAGGAGTTGACCATTCCTGTGGAGCATCATCAATATTTGAAACAGGAACGGTAGCTGTAGGTGCGCTACCCACAGCCCATTCATTTAATATATCGTTATAATCTTCAAGCATTCCTGTTTATTTAATTGTTTATGAGTTATTTTGAAGTCTGCTTAAAATGCTGTCAATCATATCTTGTATTGTATACTCATTTGAAGTATAACTTACCAAACCAATGAAGCAATCAGCATTTGTAAGGTCATCAGCAGGAGCAAATTTCCAACTATTACCTATACTTAAAATACCACTTGGGCAAGTTATTGTTACTTTACCTGTTGATGAATCATAGTTAAGAGTTGAACCAGCAGAACCAGTAACAAGTGTGAACGCATCATTTTCGTAAAGGTAATAATCTTGAGTATTATCAAGAGACCATAAACTAATTGTGTACCATCCACTTGTTGTTCCTGTATATGATTGGTTAAGCCACATATCAACATTCTTTATACCATCAAGTAAAAATCCTGTTGTTGCACTTTCACTATTGAGAACGTTGGTATATGTATCACCAGTTACATACACACCAAGCTTTCCTGTATATTTCAAAGAATCATCAACGGCTAATGCTGTACTTCCTGCATTAGTTGACAATGTAATACCAGATTCATCTTTGAATGATAACTTAGTTGAAGTAACGGCTGATAATGAAAGTTTTCCAATATTCTCTTCATGACGTTGGAGCTGTTCGTAAATGCCATTTTCAATAACATCAGTTGTTGAACCACTTTCAATTACCCCGTCTTTTGGCGATATACGCAACCCCAAAGGAGAGTTATTTGTTAGCCATTGATAACTATTAAAGAAATAACCTTCAGCAGGTCTTAATACCCAATCATCGTCTACAGTAAATCCAGTAAAGCTTCCACCATTTACTTCAGTTATCGATGTTACAGCTCCACCAGACGAAGAAATTGTTAGTGTGTTAGTATGCGTATTATAGTCTTCAGTATCATACAATGTTATGGTTATTGCTGAAGAATATGTGTTATTACCATTTCCAACTACAAACTTTAAAGCACTTGGCTTTTGACCTTCAAGCATCTGACTGAAGTATTTGATGCTAGTTCCTTCACTAGTGTAATGAGTTGCTCCAAATAAAGAAGTGCCATCTACAGTATCACCGCCACCTCCACCGGTTGAGCCAACCGCATTTTCTTTAAACCAAGATTCAAGTTCGGCCTTTGTCATTCCAAATTCTGCAATATTGGCTGAAACGAAGATGTCGTTGCTTGCTGCTTTTTTTAGCGTAATCATATCGCTCTCATCAATTATAAGAGCAAGCGAATTTTGAGGTACTTCAATTGTACCATCATTTAAATAAGTGGTGTTACCACTGAATGTGAAGGTCACACTGCCCCCACTTGCGCTTAATGTAATCATGTGAAACTATCTTTTGATTAAATTATTATTTTCTGATTAAACCTACAGTTTGTCTTGATGCTGTATTTTTAACAGCAATCATTCCACTTTCATCATCTGTTAATATAATTGAATTAACAGGATATATCTGTTTTTCTCCATTCTCACCTACAAACTCGTAGTAAGAATCTGTTTTTGTATAACTTACGAATATCATAACTGCATATTTTAAATAAACACGAAAAATGGTAAGGTATTTCTACCCTACCATTAATATTAAGGAATTGCTTGTATTCTTGAAGAATATGACGACCACGCAGACTGATATAAAGATACACTGTTTGCTGGGACGTAAATTGGGCAATTATTGGTATTACTAAATGCTGAACCTCCTAATGTTGGTGGCGTTATTGCAAGACATGTGATTCCTGTAAGACTAGTGCAACCATTGAAAGCGCCATATCCAATTTCTGTTATACCATCTCCAATTGTCACATTTGTAAGGCCACTGCAATTTTGGAAAGCTCTACGATTAATTGTAGTTGCATTATTTGGAATTACAATACTTGTAAGGCCACTACAATTAGCAAAAGCATAACCATCAATTGTGTTTACACAACTTCCAATAAATGCACTTACAACAGTACCTGAAAATTGAGTTGATACATCTCCACTTGTAATAGCACTTGTTGAATCACAATTAGCATCAACAATGGTTGAATCATTTAGAGTTAAAGAATATTTTGTTTGCCCACTACATGTTATTCTACTCCAATATTCAGTCCATCCTGATGCTGTTTGGTAAGCTGATACACTGTCGCAAGGCACATAAATTGGGCAATTGTTGGTATCATCAAATACATCCCACTCTAATGTTGGTGGTGTTGCTGCATTAACTGTTATACTTGTAAGACTACTACAATCAAGGAAAGCTCTATCTCCAATACTTGTAACGCCACTTGGTATTGTTATACTTGTAAGTCCACTACAAAATATAAAAGCCCAATCACCAATACTTGTAACACCACTTGGTATGTTTATGCTTGTAAGCCCACTACAATTTCTAAAAGCCTCGTCGCCAATACTTGTAATACTATTGGGCATTGTTACACTAGTAAGACTTGTGCAATTATAGAATGTTTCATCAGCAATGCTTGTAACACCACTTGGTATGTTTATGCTTGTAAGCCCACTACAACCTCTAAAAGCACCCCACCCAATCCAAGCAACACTATCAGGGATTGCTATGCTTGTAAGACTGCTACAGTTAGCAAAACTTATTGGGTCAATGGTTCTAAGACTATTAGACAGAGTTATACTAGTAAGGCTACTACATTCAGCAAAACCATTAGCTAATATAGTTTTAACATTGTCAGACATAGTTATGTCTGTAATACCACTACATTTATAAAAAGCTCCTGGGTCTATTTTTGTTACACAAGGTCCTATAATTGCGCTTACAGCAGTACCTGAATATTGAGTTGAAACTTCTCCACTTGTAATATATTCATTATAATCACATTCAGCAGAAACTGTTGTCGAATCATTCAATGTTAATAAAAATTTTCTTGAACCTGTTTCACATTCTGCCAATGTTGCAGTGTAGCTTATAGGCGTTCCTGATGGCATATATTCTTCAGGAGTTACATCTTGCCATGTAACTCCTTGGTCATAACTTACCTGTTTTTTATATTGATAAACTTTTGCGTAAGACATATTTAATTTAGTATTTTTTAATATTATGGAATAGGACGTATTCTATCAGCCACGCTCAGCCAATATGTGTTTGATTTATAATTTTCAACACTTTCTCGTGGAACATAAATCGGAACATCTCCAGTTAAATCAAATGGATAATAACCAGTAGTATTGTCACGTTCTAAGGTCGGAGGGTTAACCGCTTTAATTGTTATGCTTGAATTTTCACCAAACCAACTAAAGAAAGCATTTTCGCCAATAATTGTAACTCCACTGCCTATCGTTACATTAGCAATAACGCTGCCTTGAAAAGCATTATGCCAAATACGTGTTACACTATCAGGTATATTAACATTCATAATAGGGGTATGATTATCGGTGCTATATTGTCCACACCTTGCGAAAGCATAATTTGAAATATAAGGAACTCCTTCTTCTATTGTTATATTTCTAACGTTGCTACAACCAGCAAAAGCAAAATACCCCATAAAATTAACACTACCAGGTATAGTCAAACTAAAAATATTACTACAACCATAGAAAGCAGAATAACTAATACTGGTAACACCACTTGGAATAATTAGTCCGCTCATATTTGTGCAGCCACTAAAAGCACTGTCTCCAATTTCAGTGACTCCGCTTGGAATATCAATACCTCCAAGGCTACTACAACCTTTGAAAGTTCTAGCGTTAATTCTTGTAATAGAATTTGATAATTTTGCAATAAAAAGTTCTTTACAATAACTGAAAGCTCCTTCGCCAATGTTAGTAACACTATCTGCCATTTTTACATATGTGAGTGCGGAACATTCACTGAAAGTGTCTTCACCGATGCTAGTAACACAATCGCCAATTTCAGCTCTTAAGATGTTAGTTCTAATGTAAATGTCTGAATAATCTCTTCTTACATCCCCACTTGTAACAGCGCTTGTTGAATCACATTCTGCCCTAACAGTTATATAATCTTTAAGCCCAAATTCATACTTACCAATATATCCACAATCATAAGAATTTGCTTCAATTAGTGTTGTTGCTGAATATTCGCCACTATCATACCATGTATCTCCTGAATCATAAGACACCATTTTAATACTTTTTCGATACTTATCATATCCAACACACGTTGTTCCTGATTCAACCCATGATACATCTGTTATTGGAACACATAATGTTTCTTCAGTATTAATCCATCTATATTGGCCACTAGTGACTATAATTTTTACTTGAAACAATCTTCCGCAAGTTCTAATTTTCAAAAATGCAACAGCATACGGGTATTCAGTGGTTGTATTGCACATTTCAATTTGATATAATGTATCTGCATTTCCTGATGTTTGAGACATAGTTATATAATGAGGCATTGACTCAACATACCAATCACATGAGCTTTTCAAATAAAACGTCTTACATTCAATATTATGAAAACGCATCACACTTGGAATATTAGTGTAAATTAATGGATAAGCATCATCATCAAATACCATTCCATAGTTTGAACTTTCTGCCAATGTGATTGTAACTATATCGCCATTAATAACATAACTTGGGAATATGCCTGCGTTATAGCCTAAATAAGCCTTATAATCGCTATTTTTAAGGGTTAAATAACCACGATACTTATTTTCTTCAAATTCAAGCAATTTAACGTGCCAAGATGCCTTATAAACGCTAAGTGGAATTGAAAATGATAACTGTGTGGTATATGTTTCGCCATTAAACTCTTCAACAAGTTCATACGTTCCATCAATTGCCTCAACCAATTTGAAATCATCGTGAGTAATTATGTATTTGTCGTGTGTTGAAAGCTTTGTTTTGTTCTTTTCAAGCAATTTTAAGTTTTTAATTCCGTATGGCATATAAGTTTCGCACTCTTCAGCGTTATCAGGATTGAAATTAGTCAATTTAATTGTTGGAATATTGCTTGCGGCATAGAAAACAAGGTCAGTTTTGTTTTCACCATCATTCAAAGTATAGGTATATGTTATATAAGATGGAAAATCTGCATTCGCCATCCAAAATGTGCCACTTTTATCCTCAACGATTGCGTAGTATTTGCTATAGAAGTCTTTAAACGTTATATAACCGTCAACAGTTAATGTGATTGTTTTGTCAAATCTGAATCTATCATCAAATGATGTATCCTCTTGAAATGCCAAATTGTTTCCTTTTATCTTTATAATGCTTAATGTATCACCTGAATACTCTACATATGCTTCATCTCCATCAATATGCACTTTTTTTGTTGCTGATTTTGGAATTAAATAAAGCACATTTTTAAGTTCGTTCTGCTTATAACCGCAAGGAATATTAAAATTTGTTATCATTTTATTTTTATTTTAAACATTTTTTATGTATATTCGCAAAGTGCTATTATAAACACGTTTGTTAACTTTAAATTTAATAAAAAATGAGTAAAAAGATTGAACGGTTTGTTGATATTGAAGGATGTGAAGGTAGCTATCAGGTATCAAGTGAAGGAAATGTGAAGAGTCTTAATTACAGACGTACAGGTAAAGAGAAACTGTTGATACCTGTTGTTAAAGAAGGCTATTTGCGTGTTGGGCTTTGCAAAAACGGAAAGGTTAAAATGAAACAAATTCATCGACTTGTTGCTGAAGCGTTCTTAGAAAATCCGTTAAACTTACCTGAGGTTAATCATAAAGACGAAGACAAAACCAATAACTGTGTGGAGAACCTTGAATGGTGCGGCAGGTCTTATAACATCAACTACGGAACAAGGAATAAACGAGTTGCTGAAGCAAAAAAGAATGGTAAGACTTCAAAACAAGTATATCAGTACACTATAAATGGTGAACTCGTTAAAATATGGTCATCAACAATGGAGTGTGAGAGAAATGGTTTTAACCATAGCAATGTTGCTGCTTGTTGCAAGAACAAGTTCAATAGAATAGGTAATAATATATATAAAGGCTACAAGTGGTCTTATCACAAAATGTAGCTTCTCTTTTTCGTGTTTAATTAAAGTTTATGTGATGGAAAAGATTATAAAAAAGAATGGGTATGTGTATCTTGTTCAGGAAAATGATACACAAGGAAGATTCCCAACGTATTATAATATGGGCAAAGACCCTGATTATTGGGAAAAACCAAAGAAGAAAAAGGCAAATAAAAAAGAGGAAGGCGATTAAACCTTCCTCTTTTTCTTTATTTAAACTTTTACTTAGTTATTAACCTTTAACAGTTGCAATAGCTGCCTCTGACAATGGAGTAGCTGCTTCTGTAACGTTAGCTGAAAGTGTTACAGTAACACCATTGGTATCGCCGCCACCTGCAATTGACTGAGCTGAAGCCTCAAGACCTACAGAACGCCCAAGAGCCAGGTATTCGCCATCAGCAGTTGCTACAACAACGAAGAAACGTCCAAGAGCAAGAGCATCGATTGGGCATACCATATCTTTATCATACTTACCATTCAAGTTGAAGGTAATTGTGTGTGTACGATACTTATTACCGTTATCTTCAACAACCAATTCATCAGTAAATGTGGTTGAGTTCTTAGCAGGCTCAATGTGGAAGAATGTTGCACCAGATGCAAGAGTAATAGCACTTACAGTAACGCCACTTGTGCAATCATAATCAATAGGAGCTGCTGTTACATCAGAAAAGTTTGCAATGTAAATATCCTTAACCTCAGGTAAGCTATAGTTACAAGAGTCTTTTCTTAAAATATCTTTTGTTAATGAACAAATTGCCATAATATTATGAATTATTGTTTTTAAAATTTATTTTCTGTTTTTTAATATGGGGGCTAACCATTTTGTTAGCCACCCACATCCTCCTTATATATTATATGATAGACAAATGAGATTTTAAGGCTCAAGTAATACAAATCCCTCAGGGAATACAACACCTACAGCAATGTTAGAAATTGCAAGAATTCTAAACATATTATCGCCAGTAGTCTCTCTCATATCGATGAGCTTCCACTCCAGGTGACTATCAAATGTGTCAAAACCTAAAACTAAATTCCTAGGGTCACCAAATATAATCTTGTTACGACTCATATGTGTTGGGATAACCTCAAATCCGTAGATGATTACGCCACCATCAGGACCCATTGCATAGTTAGAGAAAATTGACTGACTATTTGGGCAACAAATTTTACCTAATGCCATCTTTAACAACTGAACATCAGCATAGTTCATAAGAACTTTGAAATTCTCAGTAGAGAACTCACCAGCTGCTGCAAGTTCAAGACCCTTCTGAATTGTAGCCTCAACCTGTGCAAGGATATTGTCAACTGTGAATACAGTACCTGATACCTTTGTTACGCCACTGTTCTCGTGAAGTTTCTTCTCGATACCATCAGTTACCTTAAGGTAGGTATTTGTAGCGCCTGAATAATCAACATCGCCCTGCCAGAAAATGCTCTCGTACTCACGCTTCATCTTCTCTCTAAACTTAGCGAAGAACCAATCACCGAAAGTCTGAGGAATTCCGCCATTAAGACTAATTGAAGTCTGTTCAACAAGGTATGTTGGCCAGAATGTGTCATAACAGTTTTCACTATTATGTTTGATTGCAACAGGCTCAATGTAAGCCTCAGCTAATGAAGCACTACCTGCAGGTGTGAATGGACAGGTATATTCTTGCCAGATTTCGCCTATCTCACCTGTATAGATTTTCTGCTTTCCTTTAACACCATCACGAAGTGTTATACCATAATTACGAATATCCAATGAGTATAAATCACGAGAAAGTATATCCTGATATTCCTTTCCGGCATATGTAATGCCTGATACATTAATAAAATTACTCATAATCAATTATGTATTTTATTTATATTATTTTAAAATGTTTATTTTTTTCTACTATAAACACGATTAACAAAAAAGTAAGGTTAAAATTAAAAAGGTTGGAAAACTAATTCCAACCTTTATTTTTTTACAGAAGTTGCTGCAAACTTTCACGCCAACTACTGTATGTATCACCTGCTGAAGGCTTTGCATTCACGTTTATTGGTGCTGCGCTTGGTTCTTTCTCCAAACCTTTAATCTTTTCCTGTAAGCCACCATTCATTTCCTTTAATGCAGCAATCTCATCCTTAAGTGAGTTTATCAATTCCTCAAGGTGATTATCCTGTGGTTTTGGTTCTTCAACCTTTGGCTCTTCAACCTTTGGTTCAGGCTCAGGTGTTGGTTCAGGTTTTGGCTCTTCAGGAGCAGGTTCAGGGGTTGGTTCAGGAGCAGGTGTTGGTTCTGCTACAGGTTCAGCAGGAGTTTCCTCTGCTAACTCTTCCTTAATTGCTTCAACCTCCTTTTTATAATCTTCAACGCTGCTAAAACCACTGTTTGCAGCCAATTCTTCAATTTCTGCTGATTCTTTCTTTGAAAATGCTTCAGCAAGGACTTCTTTCATTTTAGCCCAAAATCCCATTTCGTCTACTTTTAGTTCCATATTATTTTTATTAATATTATTAATCTGCGATTCAAATTCTTCTAACCCAAGCATACACTCCAAACTAAATCCAAGAAGCTCTCCATTTTGAATACGATTCCATACATCCATTGAATCAACATAGTATGTTTGTATCCAAGAGCCTACAGGTAATTCCCTTGACAAACCCACTTCTATAGATTTATCATAGACCATTGAGGTTTTAATCCATTGTTCAACGAGATATACTCCGTCTGCATTTTCTTCATGTTGAAGTGTTACCTCATGTTGTCTGTAGTCTTTTAAATATTTTTTTGCCATTGATTCAATAGCTTCTGCTGAAAATACAATATCATATTCCTCTCCTGTTTCAGGATTTCTACGATAAATTGGCTTGTTTGGGATGGCTACAACTCCTGTAATCATATGTTTTTTATCATCAGCAAATTTCTCAACAATTGGTGTATCCTCTTTAAAAGCTACAAATGTCTCTTCCACCGCTGGAGAAGTCACCAAACTGCAAGCAAATGCTTCCGAATTTGAAGTTACCAAAAATTTCTTACGCTTTTTAGCCATAATATTTCTTTTTTAAGTAAAATTATTGTATATTTGAACAAATTCTATGTTAAACACGAAATTGTTAAACTTTTTATTTTAAACATACTAATATGAGTAGAAGTATCGAAGAATGGAGACCTGTTGTTGGATATGAGGGTCTTTATGAAGTAAGTGATTGGGGTAGAGTGAAAAGCCTGAAATTCGGAAAAGAGAAACTGTTGAAACCTTTTGATAATTCGTGTGGCTATCTGCATGTTGGCCTTTGCAAAGATGGGAAAAAGAAAAACTTCTACTTGCATAAATTAGTAGCTGAAGCTTTTATTCCGAATCATAATGGATTTACTGAAGTGAACCATAAAGATGAAGATAAAACCAACAACAGAGTTGAGAACTTGGAGTGGTGTGACAGGTCTTATAACTGCAACTACAGCACTCGCAACCAACGAGTTGCTGAAGCAAACACAAATGGAGTACTTTCAAAACATGTTTATCAGTACACATTGAAAGGCGAACTCGTTAAAACATGGCCATCGTCACAAGAATGTGGTAGAAATGGATTTAATCAAGGCAACATTACAGAATGCTGCAATGGCAAACGCAATAAACATAAAGGCTTTAAGTGGAGCTATTGCCCACTGTAGCTTTTTTTCAAATTTATATTTTTGAATTCTTTTTGAACGTTGAAACAAGGGCAGTCTTTTTTTGCAAATTCATTATGGCCGTGTATTGTTGCATCAGGATATTTGTTTAATAACTGTCTCAACAAATCCCATAATGCCTCTTTTTGTTCTTTCGTTCTTGTGTCTTTTGCTTTTCCTTCAATATTTAAGCCTCCAATATAACAGATACCTATACTATTTGAATTATAACCTTTTGTATGAGCGCCAACTTCAGACTCTTCTCTTCCAATTTCAACAGTTCCGTCAAGGTCAATAACATAGTGATAGCCAATTTTTGCATAGCCTCTCTGTCTGTGCCAAAAATCAATATCTCTTGCTTTGTAATTTTGCCCTTCCTTTGTTGCAGAACAGTGTATAATAATTTTGTCAATCTTTCTCATATTTTAAAAATTATAAATTAATGAAATACCAACATAACCATCAATTTTTCTTGATGTTATACCGTAACCAACACCAATTGAAGGTTTTACTTGAAAACCTTTATTTTTTTCATATTTGGTAATTTCAACAATCTCTTGAGTGTTCACCTGATGTAGTCTCAGACGCATTTTAAGGCTCTCTAAGCTTGTATTTATGCCTTCTGTAGTAATTGTTGCATCTACTGTATCCAAACCCATTGTGAGGCTTCTTTCGAAGGTTTTTTTTTCAGTTACAAGTAGAAGTGAATCACCTGATGGAGTGAATACTGTATCTATTTTTTGTTTAATTACTTCTTTTGGAACCAGTTGTTTCTCAATTATTGTTGTATCTTTCCAAACAGTGTCTCGAATGATGGTTGTGTCACGTTTTTCAATTATTTTAGGTGTCTTATTTTGAAAATATACAGTGAAAAAGCCCAATGTCATCAGACAAAGAGCTATAATCAACAGTATATTATGTATTTTCTTCTCGTTCATCATTTTCAAGTTTCTTTATTCTTGAATTCATTTTTGTCTCAAACTCAACCATTTGGTTTTTTACAAATGATGTAATGCCAAATAAACTTAAACCAGTAGCAAGAAGTGTTGCTCCGGCTGATATTATTTCAAAACCAATTGTCATTGTAAGTATAAAAGCCAAAAAATACAAGACAATTGCTGCTGCAATCAATACAGTACCATTAATGAGTTGGAATTTTTCTCTAATTCCTGTCTCTCTCCATGTGTTTGCCATTTTAATTTTTTTCTTTTTATAAACACGATAATTAAAAAAAGGGTAAGCCACTTCTTTTTTCCGTTTTTTTCTTGTATATTTGTAGAAAACACACAAAACATGAGCAAATTAATTGAAGAATGGCGAGACATACCAAACACTAATAGTTGGTATCAAGGCAGTGATTGGGGTAGGATAAAATCAATTCCACATTATGTAAAAAATGGCAATGGTAAAAGGCTAACCAAGGAACGAATTTTAAAAACTTATCTTGCAGGTAGAGATAGAGACTACCACTATGTTAAACTTCATTGTGAGAACGAAATACTAACAATCGAAGTGCATCGTACAATCGCTGAATTATTTATCCCAAATCCTGAAAATAAACCTGAGGTTGACCATATTAGTGGTGATAAAAATGATAATAGTGTTTGGAATTTAAGACGGGTTACAAGTATTGAAAATAGGAACAACCCTAGCACAAGTATAAAGTATATAAACAACCCCAAAAAATCACATCAAGTATATCAATACACACTTAATGGGGAACTTGTAAGGATATGGCCTTCAAAACATGAAGCAGAAAGATATGGTTATGGAAGAAAGGAAATTAAAAAATGTTGTGAAGGCTTACAAAAACAACATAAAGGCTACATATGGAGTTATATTCCACTGTAGCCTTTTTAATTAGAAGTTTGGCTCTAAGCCAGCAAGTGATTGCACTTCACGTACACCATTCATCTTATCAATAATATCTACAACTTGAACTACGGTTGGGCGATTACTATATCTTTCAAAAGCATCCAATAATCGATTATCGAAAATATTATTATTACTAATAGTAGGAAGCATTCCACCCACAGCAAATTTATTCACAGGGGACACTTTCTTAATGTTAGTTTTAACACCACCATAGAAATCAACAAGGTCTGTAATATCTATTCTCTTTTTCTTTGAATTGATATACTCTAACAAATCTACGTTATTCGCAGTGGTTACTCTATTAGTGATGAATTCACCGCCTTCAATAGAAGCTCTACCTCCTAATACAGGTATACCACCATCTCTATGTCTTGGGCCATCAGCTACACCACCATCAAGTCTTCCTCCTGCCTCGAATGGTTTATTTGCTGCCATAATTGCAATTTGAGCTGCTGTTGTTGAAGCTGCAAGAGCCATCATTGGAATTGCAGGTATTGGCCACTTATTTACTGCTGCCATTGTAACAGCCATCGCTCCATTAACAATTGCTTGTATCATATCTCTGTGATACTGTTGCTTTTTACGCTTCTTTTCAAGTTCATCTTGCTTTCTTTCAAGCGCTTCCTTCTCCTTTTCAAGCCTCTTCTGTTCAGCAGCAGCTTCCCTTTGGGCTTGCATTTCAGCATTAAGTTGGTCAATCAGGTGTTGTCTTCTATCTCCCCTTGCTGATGCCAATTCATCTTCAATTGAATCAACATTGTTTTTATGCTTATCAATGATTGCTTCCTGTTCGTCAAGCTTCTGCTCAATGATTTCATTGAGTTTATCAAGTCTTTCAGCTTCCTTATCGTTTGCATTATCCTGAGCATCCCATACGGCTGACATTATATCCATAAATGAATCCATTGCTCCTTGCAAGTACACCTGACAAGATTGAACAAATTTTGGTATTGTTTCATTGCTAGCATCAAGAATTGCTTGGAATGTCTTTCTAACTGAAGCTTCAAGGTTATTTAACTGTGTTTGAATTGCCATCATAGCAGCAGGTGTTAATAAACCTGCTTTCCACAATTGATTCAACTTTTGCCTTTCATTAATAATCTTATTAATAGTAACAGTTGTTGCATTTTCAAGTTCTTTATACTGCCTCTTTGTTTCTCTGATATTAACAATTCCAAACAAATTGTACTGTGGTTGATTGCTTAACAAATCATTAATCTTAGACTGAGCATCAGTTATATTACGAATTTGTTCATCGAATGATTTCTCCTGTTCAGCAGATATTGCATTATTGGTATCTATTTCATTCTTTTTAATCTTTTCAGTATAATCCTTATTAATTTCTTCAAGCTTATCATAATGCTGTTGACGTTGGGTTTCCATTTCAGCTTCAACGTTTGCCAAATCAACTTTAAGTTCAGCAAGCAATTTTTCCTCTTCGTTATTTCTTGCTTTGAAATTTTTAATATCTTCTTCAAGTTGAGCCTTTCTCTTCTCAAGTGGCATTTGAGCATTTTGATACCTTGTTTCCTCAGCTTCTGATGCTGCTTTCTCTTGTTCTTTTAAAGATTCAGTTGTGAGTTTTTTCTGCTTATTTAAATTATCAGTAATCTTCTTTAATGTTACTTTACTGTAATTATCTTGTAACATAAATCTAGTAGAAATAGATAATTCTAAAGTTTCATCAATAGAGTTTGTATAATTTCTTACAATTTGAAGCTCTTTTTTATATTCATCCTCAAAATCAGCCTCAGCTTGTTTTAGATAATCTTCATCAGAGCCAAAGAACAAATCTCCATCATTAGGCGACAAAGACTTCTTCTTTTTCTCCATATATTTCCTGAGGAAATCATAGTACTTATCAATTTCCTCTTTTGTTCTTCTCTCGTTGAAAAGCCTTTGGAATTGCTTTGCATAATCAAAACTTTCTTCTGATACGCCATAATCTTTTAAAAGACCTTTCACCTCATAGGAAGCTGTTATTGGAGTATTAACTGATGTTGAAGAAGGTAGTTCTGCGAATTTATTCTTTAACTTATCAATTTGGTTTTCAATCTTATCAATATTAAGTTTAAATTGAAAATTATCTATGTTTTTCTGAGTATCTTTAATTAAAGTTTCAGTATCTTTTAGATAATCCTTAATTTGGTTAAGCCTCAATACCGCATAGTAATTATGAATCCTCTTAACAGCATCAGCAGATTTTCTTCCATTTTCCTGAAGTTTCTGAATTGTTTGGCGCTCTTCCTCATCCATTTGTCTGAGTTTCTTTGCCAAACTATCACGCATAAGTCTTAATTCAAGCGAATCAAGAATACGTTTTTCCTCTTCTAACGCTTTTTGCGTTTTACCTGTATTCTTTTCTATTTGAGGTGCAAAATCACCAAGTTTGTTTTCTTCCTGATAATCAGAAAGTTCATTAACAGACTTTGTAAGATTTTCCTCAGCTTTTGTTATTCTTTCATTTGCTGATTCAATAGCTCTTGCTGCTGCTTCTAAATCTTGCTGTTGTGTTTGATACCAATGTTTATATTCTCCCGATGCTGCTTTTTGCTTGACATTCTCAAGATTCATATATGCAGCCGTAACCTCATTTAATGCAGCTTGAACTTTTGCTTGTTTAACAAGAACCTGAATATATGCTTCTCCTTTTTTCCTCAAAACATCCTTCCATTCAGAAAGACTCTTATATGTACCAAGTGTTGAGCCGAACTCTCTATTAAGTTCCTCTACTAGTTTCTTCTCTTGTTTTGAAGTGCCATTAAAATTGTTAACTGTAGTTGAGTATTGTATAAGTTTTCCTTGTGCTTCTCCGTAAGCCTCAGAAATTTCCTTTTGAGTATTTTTAATTCTTTCAGCCTCTTCATCTACTTTATTGAAATTTTCAATTAAATCCATTAAAGCATCAATAAGAAGGCTTATTGCAATCATAACTCCTCCAGTAAATGCAACTTTTAAAGCTTTAGAAAATACATTTATTGAAACAGCAGCCACTTTTGCGGCCTTTCCTGTACCAAGTACGGCAGTATTAAGAGCCAATACTTTTGTTGTTGCTTTATCGATACCTGCATTAAATGGTGCAATCCATTTTCCAATACCTTCTTGTGTTTGCAATTGCTTTTGTATTGTCTGCAAGCCTTGCATTGCATTTTGAAGTGCAACAAGGTTTTTAATTGTTTTGTCAATTTCTGTGCTATCAATGCCAAAAAATGTTGATAATCCTTTAACAGATTGAGTAATTGCTACAAATGACTGCATAGCATCCAATAAATTATCCATTGGTTTACCCGCATCATTTATACTGCTTTCCAATTGGCCAACTACAGGTATTAAATTTTTTAATCTATCTTCTTCCTCTTTTGAAATGATTCCCATATCTTTTTTAACAGATAATGTTCTCATTTCACCTTTTAAAGTCTTTAATGCCTGTTTTGCATTATCAAATTCTTCAGTAGTATCACCAATAGCTAAAGCAATGCCTTTAAAAGCATCCTTATAGTTACCGACATTTCTTCCAAATTGGCCATATGATTCCTCAATCTTCTTTAATTCATCATTGAGTTTATTGGCTCTTTGGGTAAGCTTATCAAATTGGTCAGTATCACCAAGGTCAACTGTCTGCATTACAGATTTGATGTCAGCCAATTCTTGCTTCATACCTGCCATTGTATTGCTATAATTGCCGGCAGATAATCTTTCAGAAGCTGCCAATTGCTTTTGGTCTTGAACAGTTTCTTTTAATACATCCTTTGCTGCTAAATAATTCTGATATATTTCCTTACTGTATGCTACTCTTTTTGCATCAATCTGTTCAATCTGCTTTTCAAGTTTTTCCTCTTCAGACAATGAAGATTTTGATGAAGATGATGTTCCACCTCCACCTGATACTTTTGTTCCAACAGACTTTGCTGAAGACAATACATTTATGCGCCCTTCAAGATTTGATAGTTGCTTGTTTAACGCACTAACAGCATCAATTGATTCTTGTATGCCATTTATTTTAATTGAAAACGTTTTAATGCCGTTTGTTGCCATTGTTTTAATATTTTTATAAACACGAAAAATGCAGGCTTTTACACCTGCATTTAATTAGATTTTTTTAAGAAGCTTCAATTCTGTAGGATTTTTGCCTGTTGGGTCAAATGCTGATATTTCAACCGGGTAATATAAATCAGAATCGAATTTAACCATTGCTCCATTCTTAATGCTGTTATATTCATCACCATTTATGTAACACTCAACTGTTAGATAGTTACTTGATAGGTAAGGAATGATGTTGAAGTATTTTGTTAATAGTGACGTTTCTGTATTCTTATATGACAGGTTCACACCATTAAGCTGATTATATGGCCTATAAACGTATACCATTTCCTGAGGGTATGTGTCAGTGTAAAGGTATACAGGTAGATACTGATTTCCATATGTTGCAATGGTAGGTTTATACCAAAATCGTTGAGTTAACCCATAGCCATCGTGCTTCATTGATTCTGAATAGTCATAGCCGTCAATCATATATTCTTCCTTTGAAATAACAGGTATTGTCAATGTTGATGTTGTTCCTGAATCTTCAGTATGCCCTGTATAAGGCTTAACCCAAGTAAAATCATCATACCAAGTATATGAAAATTGAAGTTGTCTTTCATCAGTTTCTGTTACATATGTATCGTTATTCAACTCAACAACAGTAAATCCTGAATCTCCATAATCCTTCCAATCATCATCCTCAATATGTTCTTCAGGTACTGATTCATAGAAGCCGTGTTCATCAGTGTTAATCTTATACCTGACAGCCATTGATTTTGGATAATTTATCTTTGATGTTTCTCCATCGCAAACCCTGTTATCAACATCAACTGCATATATTGCATTTTCTCCTATTTTCTTTTTCTTATTTAGTTCTACAATTGAACCCTGTTGAACAATTTCAAGATTATATGCGTCAATAACATTCTGTATAAACTCAGATACTTTCTTTTCCTTATTCAGGAAGTTTGAAAGATTAAGTTGCGTTGGGAATTCAGGTGATGCATCTTTTCTATTTGCGTGGTCTGCTTTTAGAATATTCTGAGACCTGTCAGAATATGCTGTAATGGTTAATTTTGCATTAACAGCGACAGGATAAGGATTTGGCGCACCATCGGCTTGATAATAAGACCTCGTTATGCCAAATAAATTAAGTACATCATTCTTATTCAGATAAACCATACAGTCAATATGACCATCCATACTTAAACTATCTGCTGAACATATTGGGCTTGTCATATCAGCGTTTATATATTCGTTATAGTTTACGCTTGAATCTTCAAATGTAATTGATGATGTTGCTCCTGAAGGTCTGTATGCAAATTCATAACCTTTTACAGCAGCAAATGATTCATTCTTAATTGATTCAGATTTTGACCAGGAATAACCATTCTTCATATAAGCTGCCACACCATTTGAAAGTGATGATAAACCACATATGAATGTTGGTGAAACTGCTTGGTCGTATGCCATTATTTCTCCGGCATCATACATATAGCCATATTTCATATTTGAATATACACGTCCACCACCTGTAGGGTCAATTGTGCCACTTCTTGTGCCTCCCAACCTACCACTTGATAATGTTCCTGATGTTGATGATGAATTACTTGAACTTCGGCTTCCACCCATTCTCGTTCTATTCTCATACTGTAGGTCATTCTTCTTTGTTGGAAGTCTTGAAGCCCAAGGGTCTTCGTGTGGGAAACAAGTTAACCAAGTTAATTTATTACCATCAGTATCTTCAGGTTTTCCATTAAAGTATATAACGTTATCTCTTCCTTTTATAAGTTCATAGTTATCAGAATAATTTCTGACCAATGCAATTTCAATTGGTGTTGTTGATGATAATGCTTTTGTGAAAACCACATCTTCCAATACAGGGTCAGAAGTAATTGTTTCCTTTGTGTAATATGCTGCTGTTAATGAACCTCTGTTAATGGCTGTGTGTGCTGATAGACTAATCTGATACCATCCATCAGCAGGTATAACAATAAGATGTTCATTTGGCTGATACATATACGATGGGCTTTGATTTGATGTAACACCTGAAGATAAAAGGTCATATAATACTATTTGTGAGAAATTATATTCCTCTTCTATACCTGTTCCATCTGATGATGAATAAACTACTTGTTCATATGGGAATTGCAAATCCTGAGTATATCCATTACCTGATATGATGTATGAAGTTTCAACATCCACCTTTCCAAATCGAGGATTTCCAAGATTATATACAGGTGCTTGTTCATCTGCCAAGTTCATTGACATATACAGGTTTTTCAAGAACATATCTTGAAATGCGTCTCCTGCAACTTGATAGCCCTTCCAATTAAACGCTTTCTTAATTGTTTGAAGCATATTAAGCGATGGTGCAAAACTTTCAATATACCACTTATTCCATTTATCTAGTCTATATTTGGATGTATACGAATCGCCAACATCATCAGATTCATACGGGTCTTTTTGGAATGCTCCATAACTAACCAATGGGAATGTCACATCAGTGTTATTTTGTGCATTAATTGAATTCATTGTTTCAACACCATCAAAATCAATCTTCCAAGGTATTTTATCAAGCGTTGCATCTCCAAATATTTCATCAAGCGAATACTGTTTTACGTGAACAAGATTGCAATTATACATCTTATCTTTGTATGAATTAAGCGTTAATGTCCCATTAAATATCAGTTTTCCATCACTGTATACCTCAGCATTATATCTTGGTCTGAACTTATTCAATTTTGAATAATTGTTTGCATAACCAAATGTTATATCGTTATTCTTGGTTGATGGAACATCGAATTCAAATGAATATTCAGCTTGTGTTGATGACATTTTCTCAGGATTGAATATAACGTTATTGAACCTCAAGCCAATTGATTCCTGAGATTCAAGTTCAACGTATCTTCCATTAACATATAATTCCAATAAATGGTTTTTTGTAATCATATTAAACTCTTAATTTACCTAAATGATATTTAACTGTTGCTTGATATACACCATCAGTGTTATTAATCTTATCCACCTGTACTGAATCAATGAAAACATTCTGTTCACCTATATAAACCTCAGGTGTCATTAACAAGTCTTCAAATATATGCTGTCCACCCTCTTCAATCAAATGAGATTTAACTGTGTATGTGTACTTTGGTGTTTTTGAATAAACTCGTTCATTTGATTCTTTCAAATTGGTGTAATATAAACCATTACCCAATGAATCACTATTAGCTTTTTCATATGTTTCAGTTTCAACTTCATTTGTTTCAGTCTTTTCTCCTGTAAAATCAAAGAAACTAAAACCACCCATTGAATTTCTGAACCTCAAACGAGTTAACGTTCCTGACATCTTTGCAGCCTTTATAACGTTGTATCTTACCTTTGTATTACCCGGTATGTTTATATCAATGTAGAACACATCATCAATGTATGTGCTATTGCCTGATAATTCAAATGTGTGGTTGAAAAGATACTTGCTTGTATCAAAAGTTATTGCTGATGCTGTTGTATCAAGAACATTACCTGCTGAATCAACAAAGTCTATATTGAATGTGTAAGCGGATAAGCTGCCTCTATAGAATGAGAATGGAATATTGAAATTATTACCGTCTCTTGCAACATACAGTATGTCTGAATTATATAAACCTTCCGTTACTCTTTCCTGATTGTATACAGTTTCCATTTCTTGTGCAGGAGTGAAATCATCCAACCCTATATAAAGCCTATGGTGATTCTTTGTTTGGAACCCCGGTGCAACATAAATTTTATGATTAGTAAAAACTGAAGCAACTTGTGTTGATGAGAAATTTTTATCAACTGCGTATAAATAAAAATAGAAATTAACCACTTCATCATATTTTGCAATTGATGATAATACAGGGTTTAAATCAAAATAAGTTACTTCTCCACCATAATGGTTTTTCTCAAGATGCGTTATGTAAGTTGAGTCTGATAGCAAATCAACTGTTAGTTTCTTATTATAGAAATCATCGTTTGTTGTTCCATCAGTAGCCTCTACTTCCATATTATATGGGGAAGGTATATTTGTCTGAACTACTGTTGTTGTATCGATACAAGGGCCTGCTGCTTTTGCGATTAGTTTTACATTCATTAAGCAAAACACATCAAAATTGGCAGCAATAGTTGAACAACTACTTAATGCTTTTGCTATTGATAGCATTGTATTAGTTGCATTTGCGCCCACATAAAAATATTTGCCAACAGCTTTTTCAGGGTCAAGAACATTTGTTATTGTCTCGCCCATTACCGTTATATACCATTGAGTATCTGCTGATGCTGTTAAACTACTTACTCTAAGGTCTATTTGAGCTGTTGTTGCTGATATTGGGTAGCTTTCAATACTTAACAATTGTGGTATACCTGTAAAATAAATCTTTTTTGCATGTGCCCCACTTGAACTACTTGTTACAGTGTTTCCTGCAAGGCGTATTAATGTATTCTGTGCCATTGTTTATGCTGCGTTAAAATAGTTATCTAAATCTACTGTTATTGCGTCATAAAGATGTTCAAACCAAGTATCAATATATTCATTGAGTTCAGGCAACATCTTTGTTAAATCTCCATTTTCATCAAATATAATAAAAGGTCGTGGGGCTAATCCTTTATCGAATATATTCTTTATGATAACCCACACAATCTGAGACTGCTTCAAATTCCCTAGCCTGATACCCTTTCTTCTTACCCAATCATCAACATTCTTCACAAACTGATTCATTGTTCCTTGAAATCTATGTGAGCGATGCCAACCATAAGCAATATGCTCTGCATATGAAGCCATTTGAAGTGTTATACCATCTTCTGTTGCTGTTACCTGTATTGATTTCTGTAGTTCAGAACCTTCAAGAGTATTTTGGCCTGTCTTTGGATTTGTGCCATATTTTGATATTCTATCATTCAATATGCGTTTAACAGCCTCAGCTAGTTCCATCATAGCTGTCTTTATGTCCATTAGCAATTTCTATTTTTAGGAAGCGTTATTGGCTTAATGTCCAAATCATCAGGTACACTTTCAGTTGGAACATCAATTGGAGTATCAGGGTCGGGTGTATATGGAGTATCATTGAACCAATCTTCATATTCGCAAAGGTTAATTGGTGACATCACATTCAACACAACTGATATTTTAACACCTGCATTTGCATCTGATGTAAATCTATCAAGGGTTAAAATTGACCAATCGTATAAAGATATAATACCTTTGAATTCAGGGCTATTATCAACATAGGTTAAAAAGTTAACAGCAGCATTATAGCATTCATCTTGAACGTCTAATACTGTGTTACCTGATGTTCCTGTTGCAAAGCCAAGAATATACACTTGAAACTCAATCTTATTGATGTTTGTTGTGAGATTATACTGAGAGTGGCTTATATTATCAATCCAAGCATTTAATGTTTTGTTATTTGCTTGCTGATTTATCAAATCCTCTCCGTCGTATCTTACATAATTTATGCCTTTAAAACGACTTAAAACGTTTTTAAGCGAATCAACTATATCTTTGTAGTACATATTATTTTTGTTTTACAAAAAATTATTGTATATTTGAATTATCTAATACTAAAGTAAACACGAAATGTTACTATCAATTTAATTAAACATATTAATTATGGAAGAAATTTGGAAAGATATTAAAGGATACGAAAAATTATATCAAGTATCAAATTATGGAAGAGTAAAAAGCCTTAATTACAGACGTACAGGCAAAGAAATAATATTAAAACAATATAAAGATTCTAAAAATCATTTATTTGTTTGTCTTTGGAAAAATGCTTCATTTAAACGATACAAAATTCATCGTTTAGTAGCAGAAGCTTTTATTTCCAACACTAACAACTACGATGTTGTTCATCATATTGACCATAATCCTGAAAATAACAGAGTTGATAATCTTGTTTGGATGGATAAAGGAGAACATCAAGCATTACATAATATTGAAGGAAAAAGTAAAGCTGTATACCAATATACACTTGAAGGTGAGTTTATAACTGTATGGGAATCTGCAAGCGAAGCTGCAAAACAATTAAAATTTTCTAATTCTAATATTTGCGATTGCTGTAATGGTAAACGCTTTGATAAAAGTCGTGGTAAATGGGTTAAAAGAATACAATATAAGGGTTACAAATGGAGTTATATTCCACTGTAACCCTTTTTATTATGCTACATAACTATCGCCTTCTTTTTGCGTCCCGGAGCTGCTGTTGGAATTTCTCTTCCTCTTGTTCTGCTTCTCCTTCCTGTATAATGAATGTAAGTAGTGTAAAAAAATCTGTTATGTATTCTTGGTTGATTCTAGCAATTTCCGAAGGTTTTTTATCCGCCATTTCAAATATTGTCTTTTGAAGACCCCAATTTTGTGAGAGGTCTCTAATTGCTTGGCAATGAGGTTTATTGCTTCTTCCGCCTCCGTATACAACCGAGAATGTGTTCTTAACGTCAGATAACAGGTTAAAAAAAAATTAACTATCCTCAGTATTTCCAATATTGGTTGTTTTTCGAATAATTTAACTCTTTCTTCCAATACTTCAGCTTCAAATTTGGTGTCATATATTTCATTATCTTTTCTGCACAGTATTGCAAGCATCATTGCATAGTTATGTTTATCGTTTTTGATAACTTGGTCAAAAGCATTCCATTCTCCAACCTTCAACTTATTCATCACGTTAACTGTATACGTTTCACCATCAATAACAATTTTATTTGTTGGCTCTTTGATTTCAGGTTGTGTTGAAATGAATGATGCAATTTCAAGTATTTCTTCCAAGAACTCTTGTGGTAAACCCATTACCCAATCTTTTGGTTTATCGATAAGTATATGTATCAAATTAATCAGGTCGAATTTATCTTCCTTTGATTCTTCCATATATCTTTCAATTTCTTGGAATTTCTTCAATGTTATATCGTTCCAAGATTTTGGTACTGTTACTGAGCCGTAATCAATTATATTGTCTTCCATATATTATCTAATTATTTTCATTCCTGTTGGTATGAATGTATTATTTTTGCCTGTATATTTGAAATCTTCCTTACACTGCATTGCAATTCCAAGTGATGTTACAGTATCATCGTGTTTTCCATCAACTGCTGCATAGGTTATATTACCTGTCTTTGTTAGGTGATATGTGAATGTTCCAAGTTCGGAGTATAGAAGTTTATTATCAGGCTCGAAATGTATCTCATTGTTTGCAATAGCCACTGCAATAAGACTGATATAATCCTTTTTACTTTCATTGGTTGTTGAAAATGTATAGAAGTTTGATTTCCTAGTTAATTGCTTCTTAATCTCATTTGCCATAACCTCACCAATTGAGTTATTTTCAATATATGTTGCAATTGGAGTATAATGGTTTATTAATTTTGCAATCTGTGCATATTTGGAATCAAGTTCACCATCAATCTTATATTGCTTTACCTGATTCTTTTCATTAATGACAGTGAGTATTGTATTATCTTCTCCTACACTACTTGGGTCGATTCCCACCCAACACTTACCAGTCGTATAAGTTTCATCAAAGCAAGAATCATAATTTGGAAATACAGATAAGGCATTGCTAATGAATTGACATTCGAACTCACACTTCCACGCCATTGGTGGGTATCCTTTCTTTAATTCCTCAATTTCCTCAGGTTTAATTAAAGAATCTTGATATATGGTGCGTTTAATATATATCATATCATCTCTTTCACCTGATATTGCTTGCATACAAAGGTCGTGATAAAAACCAAATGTTGACTTTGGTGTACTTATCATAACGATTTTATCACAATGTACTTTTGTTAGTGGAAGAACGATATTGTAATAGAAATCCTGTCCATCAATCTCCTGTTTGATATATGCTGCCTCATCAATTACAAGTTTTGTGCAATTGCTACCACGTGCTGCTTGTGCTGCTTCACCTGAAAAGAATCTGAGTTGGCTTCCATTAATTGCTTCAATGAAAAGGTCTGATGCATTTGCTTTTCTGACAAATTGTAATGGAAGCATTTTCATTATATTATTGTAAATTCTTTTCGCAAGGGTGAATGTTGGAGTGAAGTATATAATATCCTGATTTTTCTCAGTAAGCCATTTCATACACAGCAGCATAACGACAGTAGTTTTACCTTGCTGTCGTGATAGATTACACATTACGATTCTATGCTCCTTATCGTTTGCTGCGTTATATATTAAACGTTGGCTTTCTGTTAATTTGATGCCTTTAATATTAACCTTCATCTTCCATCAGGTTGAAATCAATTGTTATATCTCCTTCCACCTTTGCATTGAGATTTACATTTTTCTCATCAGGTAGGAATATCTTTGCAATTGAATCAAGACAAGACTTTGCAGCCATTGAGTTTCCAACTTCTATTGCATCCTGATATATGGCCATATATTGTGAAAAAAGCATATCTCTAAGTTCGTTTACCTTATCGATTCTATCCTCTTTCATTTTTTCCCAAGCTGCTGCAATGTAATACTGTATTTGTCTATCACCAATTTTCTTTTCTCCGAGGTTTTCGTATAAGCCTTCCTTGAACTTTCTAAAAATGTCAGAACGCAACACACCATTCACAAGGTCACACTGAACCTCATTGACAAGGCGTTCAACCCTGTCATATTCATCCAATTGCTTTTGGCTTACTCTTGTACCTCTCTTTGGTCTTTCAGATAAAATGTGTGTGTCTTTGATTGACATAGTTTATTTCTTTTTCTTCGTTACCTTTGTTTCAGGTTTATTTTCCTCTTCAAGTCTCTTCAACTCTTCTGCTGCTTTTCGCTCTTGCTCTTCCTGTTTTAGTAAAGCACTATATAATTCCTGAGTACGTTGCCTGCAACAAGCTCCGCAATTAGTAGGGTTAACATGCTTGTTTAACACCCTATTATAAACTTCAGTCAATATCTTTGAATCTACATACATCCCTCGTTGGCGTATGCTTTCAAATTTCCTAATTAACTCTCTGTCCTCATTACTTATTTCCATTATTAAATTGATTTATCTTTTTTATTTTGCTTACCTTTCATCATTTGCAATTTAAACGCTTCAGGATTTTTAGCATATCTTTTCTTACCATTTTCCCTTTGTTTTTCAGCCACCTTTGCCGCAACTTCAGGTCTTTTCATTGGGTTTTTATCACCTTTCTTAGAATCAGATAACCTTTCTCCTATCGTTCCATAGTTTGCATTTTCTTCCCTTGTCATCCATTGAAGATTCCACACTTCATTAGCTGTCTTATCTTCGAGTCCATTTTCAAGTGTCTTTGTATGGCCAACCTCTTTTTTATTTTCAGGGTTTGGAATCCAAGCTTCAGCTACAGCAATATGAATTTTTTTATTCTTACGCTTTCCGTTTTTCCAAAGCAACAAGTTATAATAACCATCAGAATCTTTGCATTTAGCCATTATTTTTGGCTTTCCTGTGTGATTATAATTTAAACTCTTGATATTTCCCCAATCACTTACTTCATAAAGACCCTCGTAACCAACAACAGGTCTCCACTCTTCAATTAATTTACTCATAATTTGTGTGTTTTTATACAAATATACAAGAAAATTGCCAAAAATAAAAATCATTCTCCAAGAATCTTATCTATTTCATCAAGTGAAACTGTTCGTTCTTTTTCATCTATATACAATCCCCAAAATAGAGCTGCTGCAAAGATTAAGCCTATTATAAACACGAGCCAATCCTCAAAAATTGTTGCAAATAATGTTGATGTAACCCATGCAATATGTGTGCTCAAACATTTTCTGCATTCCCATACTTTCATTTTAAAAACATCATATCTTGCAAGTCTATACTTTGTCTCTGTGAACAGGTAACCTAAGAAATAACCTGCAAACACACTTGCTAAAAGTGATAAAAATTTAATTGTTATCATATTATATTTCCATAGATTGTGTTGAAGGCTTTCTTAATGTCTTCTTTCATTATATTATCTTTTAACCACTGTTTCACTTCCAAAATCTTTTGTCTTGCTCCTTTTATGTGCGTTTTCTCATATACCTGTCTATATGTTAGCTCGCAAAGGTGTTTTAAACGGAAAAGATAGAAACTCTCTTGGTCAAAGTTATCTTCAACTCTCGTCATTATATACAGTATTGAGAAATCTTTAAAGAGGTCGCTTGCAATTTTTGTACGTGCTGTATCGTTGTTGGCGTTATAGAATTTTTCGTACAAATCCTGTATATTATCTGAATTATAGTTGAGGTCACGTTTTTGTTTTTCGGCTGACCTTTTAATATCAACAAGAAAATTGAAATAGGATTTTATCAGGTAACTCTCAATACCATATGGGGTTTTGTCATTTAGCACTCCCTTTGTTTGAATCCGTTTGTAACATTTTATTATCACCTCCTGATATGCGTCTTTGTCATATGGTTGATGATTTCTGCCTGATAGCATTTTTAATTTGGTTTCAATTTCTTTGTAGTGGTTTCCAACGTGGTTTATGAATAGTTCACAATCAGGCATTTGTTGTTCCATTTTTCTTTGCTTTTCTATTTTCATAATATTTTCTCGCACGTTGTCTACCAGCAGCAACATCCTTCATATAATACTTATGCACGGCCTTATTTACTTGTTCAAGCCTTTTTAACTGTTTTTCTTCTCCATCCTGTAATACAAAAATCCTGTCCAATTCATCATCAAGTTTAATAAAAGAGAAAATGAGGTTCTTGTAAGTGTCTAATGAGCCATTGCAACAATTTGAAATGTTGCCCTGAGAAAGATTTAAGGTTCTTGCACATTGCGCAGTTGATGGATAAATACCCTGAAGATTCAATTCCAAATCATATACATAAACCATCTTTGCGGGTTTACCTGAATTCATTTTGTTGTTCATAAATTAATAATCTTATTTGTCTATAAATACACAGTCACATCGTAAAATGCGACATATTTGAGACATTTTTTATTTTTGTGTTGGTAAATCGTTGTTTTTCAGTGTGTTAGATGTTTAGAGGCAAGGTTCGTTCTGTACATGTCTCTTGTATAAAATATAGCGTTTTTAGGGTGTTTTTAAATATTTAAGTGAGACAAACCGCTTTAATATGTGTACGTAAATGAGACATAAAATTTGTTAATTTGAAATCAATTCTCAGGATTTTGTTTATCTTTGCAAAAAAAAATAAGTTATGGCAAAGATTAGTAGCGCAAGTATTCGATTGGTTCAGAAGTTGAACCGCAAAAACAAGGCAGGAGAATATCCAATTTATATTGTTGTGTGTTTCTCAGGTAGAGTTGAAAAAGCAACAGGAGTATCTGTTTTGGAAAAGTATTGGGACTCAAAAAGGGAGGTAATTAAGAAATCCTGTCCTAATGCCCCGGTATTGAATAAAATGTTATCAGACATTAAGCAAAGGGTGGTAGAAAAGAAGAATTTATTTGAGGTTGAAGGAAGACGTTATACGCCTCAGATGCTGCTTGAGAATTGTAAAGCTGATTTAAGGGCATTTCCTGATGATGCGTTTTGGGCATTATGTGAAAGACTTATAACTGAAAGGCGGTTAAAATTTGGCACAATACGCTCATACGATTACACTTACAAAAAACTGTGTGAATTTTTGAATAGGAAAGATTTTATTGTTGATGAATTAACACTTGGAGTTGTAAAAGATTTTGCTTATTGGCTTGAAAGAACAGGTATCAAGATTAATACAATTAAAAGGGTGTTGGCTTGTATTGCTGCTGCTTGGAATTATGCCATTTCAAGAAATATTGCTGATGCATCAGGCTATCCATTTAAAGAATTCAAATACACAACAAAATATAAGGAAGTCCCAAGGGATTATTTTTTGACAGAAACCCACATAAAGAGATTGAAGGATTACCTATTGAATAGATGCGTTATAATTGATGGTGACAGCTTTAAATATAGAGAAGGTATGTTTGAACGTCTTCATACTCGTTATACGCCTGAATGGGGCATTCTGTGGTTTTTAATATGCTATAAACTTGGAGGCGCTGCACCGGTAGATATTGCATTATTGAAAACTACCAATTTTCAAAAGGAGTTTGTTGATGGTCAGGATTATTGGAAGGTTTCATTCAGGAGGAAAAAGACTGATAGAAGTGTGACTTATATGGTTAAACAGGACATATTTTCAATAATTGCGTTTGACCATTTTTTAGGATTTGCAAAAGAGTATGTATATCCTGTCATAAACTATCATACAGGCATCACAGACAAAGAAATTTTATCTCACAGCCACCACATAGCAAAGAAGGCGAATGTGGCTGTTAGAGAGGCTTTTAGAGCTATTAATGAAGAGATTGTGAGGGATAATCTAATTAACAACACAAACGAGCCTACAGTGGAAGTTGATAGAGTTACGCTTTATACTGCAAGACATTCGAGGGCCTCAAATTATCTTTATTCACCCGGTGCTACTGTATCAGGATTAGCACAAATGATGGGTCGTTCAGCAAACACCATTGCAACATATGTTCATTTCCTTACGTCAAACAAAGATATAGCAACATTTGATGATAACTGTGCTATATAAAAAAAATGGAGATAGCGTAGTATATATAGCTATCTCCATCCCATCGATTTGCAAAGTTAAACCTTTTGGGTGAACACCTTATCGACTTTGATGTTCAGGACGCTTTAGAGTTATTATATTATTTCCATTCAATAATTTCACTTTTTGAAAAGTATATGTTTTTCTTTTTGTAAATCCTATCCATACTTACATAAGTCCTGATATGATTGATTGGAACACCTGTTGCTTCAGCAGCATCTTTATAACTGTCATATTTACCAATCAACTCCTTTGTTGCAGCGTTGTAGGCAAATATATGTTTAATTGCTGTTGCAAATATCTTTTCTTTGAAATCCCATTTAAAATCATCACCAAGCACTCTTCGTGAGAACAGTAGTTGCTTCTTGTAATACGGAATCTCTTGCTTTGAATATCTTGCAATCTCAACCATTCCAACATCATATTTCTCAGATGCTTGCTTTGTTGTATTGCACACGTCGAGCAATTGGCCCTGTAACGAATAAACATATACCTTGAAATTCCTATCACGTTTAGTTATAGGTTCTGTTGGAGTGTTTTCAATTGCTTCCATAAACTCCCGGTTCTTTGCTACTAATTTGTCGAAGACATCCCACCTGATTTTGCCTTCCCCACGTTCCTCTGCTGCTTGTAATTCTTCCCTTGTAAGATACAGTGAACTCTCTTGGCCAAATTGGGATGAATCCATATAACGAGTAAACAGTGCTTTTAAATTTGAACGCCCTTTAACCATCTTTGTATTCGTTTAATAACGTTGGATGTTTCTCTAATTGATACTTGGGTTGATAATCACTGTTATCCCAATTGAAGAATTTTGTCCATTTCAATTCTCCACCTCTTCCAAAATATTGATAACGCTTTTTCATACCACTGTTGTTTCAGCCGTTTCTTCTTCAAGCATTTTTTCATCAAGTACAACACTTTTTGCAATATCTTGAAGAACCTTTAGCTCAACCTCAGGATTTTTAAGTGGCCTTGGGGAGGGTTTATAATTCTTCTTTTTTGAAAGGAACTTATCATAAGCGTCCAAAACGCTTATAAATGCATCATAGTTAACGCTTGTTGAATCAGCCTTTGCTATAAGGTTATCCAAAGACTTTTTCTTCTTTTCAGCATTTTCCAACGCAATCGCCATTGATTCTTCATCACCCTCATCAATGAATTGCATTAGTAGTGAACCTTGGGAATACTCAGGATAAGGTTTACATTCAACATACTTTGAATTTCCCAACCAAGCAACACTTAAACCTTGCTCAACACACTCATCAAATGTCATATGTTCCTTGGTTTGGTGGTTGTAATAAACCTGTCCAATTGGTTCACAATGCAACGAACCATCACGACAAAGCCTATAGTTGAAAGACTCTCTTGATTTCAAGAACTTCTCCCTCTGTTCCTCTTGTCGTTGGATTTCAATGAAGGTATTACCAAAAGATTTTATTGAGAATGTGCTTACCTCAGATAACAAATTCCAACAACCAACCTTTGTTGGAAAATCACTAAGTTTATCAATAAAAAGTACAATCTCATTTTGTGCGTCTTTGTTGGTTGAACCTGATGCTTTAGAATCTTTCACAAAAGACAGAATCTTACCAACTGCTTGAGAGTTCCAATTGTTTGATAAGTCTTTTGGTTTGAGTCCACTTTCATTAACAAGATTAACAACAGCATACAACGCATCAAATTTCTCCTTTGAGAGTTTTGCAAGTGTCATTGGTTTATCCCAATTTCCTTCCTTGGTAAACTTGTCAATGTAGTTGTAATACCGTTCACAAAACTTGAACTTTTCAATTGGTGTTTCTTTGTTTTCAAAACCTGTTAGGAACTTTTCTCTAACATCAGCTAATTCTTTTGAATTCATTTTTTAATAGTTAAAAATACATCCAAGATTGGTCATAAGTGATGAACTTGAATTGGTATATTTCTACTCCTCCACAGGATTTAACGTGCAGCATCACCTGTCATATTGTAAACGTCCTTTATCAAGTTCATCTAATGCAAATATACAAGAACTTTTTCAAAAAAAGAAATTTTCCGTTAACCTTTTTTAAGAAAAAGAAAAAAAAATTCCAATTGTTGTACCTGTTGTTGACGGCAAAAAGCTGTTCCAATACAAACTTTAATTCGTTCAATTGCTTACCTCTACCAGCTATTAACTGTACAGTTACAACAACAACTGTAACAAGACTTATCAATTAATTATCTTTTTCAGTTAAATGGAGTTAAGCATTGGAGATTGAGGTTAAGCGAAAATCTTCAATGCGCTTGCAACAACAGAACCAACAAGAGTGGAGAATTTTTTGATTTTGAGGTGAAGCGAAAAAGCAAAAATTCGTTTGAAAGAAAAGTAATATAAAAGAAAGGATTTATATGCTAATATAAATCCATTAACAGTAACAGTATTAGTATCTACAAAATCACTCATTATTGTCGATACTGTTTTGAGGTTCTTTAAAGACATTAATTACATCCCAATTAATGTGATATTCGCTTGCTTTTCTCTTTTCCCCTTTGCACCATTTATTACCTCGTACCACTCTGAGAAGATTATATTCTTCGAGCTTTGTAATAGCATTATTAAGTTTTGCAATGTAGTAACCGTTATTATACCACCCCATTGCATTCAATATCTGAACAAAGCTTCCAACTAAAAAACCATTTTCCTTTGATTTGTTAGAATTGTTGTAATTAAAAATTAGCGTTGCTAACAGTGTTTTTGCTGTTTGTGTTAACCACTTTGCTTTAAAAATCTTTGGTGGGAGAGACTCCTGTATGTCTTCCTTTTTAAGTTTTATCAATTCCATATTTTTAAATTTGTTTAATATTACCACTGCAAAGGTGGATTCGTTTCAAATATACATAAAAGATGTTAATTTCAAAAGAAATCTCTGTTAAACTTTGTTAAACGGCCTGAATTTCAAATTTAACATATTTTGTCATGATTTTTGCAAAGTGTTAAAATAATGTTAAAATCGTCAATTGTCTTCTTTTTTACAGAAAATGTATGTATATTTGCATCACAACCCAAGGAAAGCACTCATTAATCTCGATTATGGATTTGCTATTAGAGAAAATTCACATTATTAATATATAAAATAACAAACTATGATTCTTAGAGGAGAAAACATTGGAAGAAAAGTAAAAGCACCAACAGATTTTCAGAATGTGCTTTATGAAAAGGCTAAGAAAGAAGGTTGGTATGAGCAGGTTGCAAAAGGCGAATTGAGAATCGCCACAAAGAGCTATTCCAAAAAATTGTTGGAAGACCTTAGAATGATATTCCCAAAAACTATCATTGGGCTATCCAAGATTGATGGTAAATGGGTTTATACAATTTACAAGTACGAAGACAGCAAAAAGGCTGAAAGCGTTGTAGAGGAAGGTATTGAATTAATTAAATAGGTGAAATTATGAAACAAAGCACAATGTTAGTAATAAGGTTACTGAAAGCCTTAAAAAATTCAGCAGAAGCAGGTTTGCACAATGCAGTAAACGTTGCCCCTGGTAAGTTCTGCATTGATTATCTTGATGAAGCAATAGATGAGTTCAGAACTGCCGCGGTCAATCTACAACGATTGTATGGCGGTAGTGTTGATGATGTGAATTTTGAAAAAATCAAAAGATTGCTGAAATCAGAAACACATGAGGAAACACTAGAAGAACAAATAAAGGTAATGCTTGACTATGGATATACAGTGGCTCTTCAAAATTTTACAAAAAAAGAAAGAGAAGAAAAGAAAGAGTGGCTATTTAATTCTTATCATCCTAGTGATGAACTTCTTAATGAACTTGTTGAACTATTCAATAATTAAAAAACATAAATCCCTATGATAAGTAATAGACAGATAAAGAGACTCAAGGCTGATGCTGAACAAGCCGGTCTTGAAGTAATTGAAATTGTTGAACCAAAACGTAAATAATGAAGATGACTTAAAGGATTTTGAATAAAAAATCTATTATAAACTGCTAAATCCTCGCACATACAGCAGTGATGCAGGATGAAAAGCTTGAGGTTAACGCCAGTCCTTCAATGGATTGGCGTTATTTTTTTGCAAAATAATTTCTTTTTCTTAACTTTTTTTTGTATATTTGTAAAAAT
>JAEIGA010000976.1_pt1 | contig 42987 bp, 80 predicted proteins | sample 9270691 | NCBI WGS metagenome assembly JAEIGA01 (sample SAMN17057246, study PRJNA624740) | gut metagenome | biome: biome; isolation source: fecal sample | host: Bos grunniens | place: China: Xizang | collected 2019
TTAAATATCCAACGTTTTATGCGACTAAAACTCCACTTAACGGCTCTATTGGCGAACTAGACAGATATTTATCGTTGTGGTGAATATCCTTGAAAGTAATTTATTTATTTCCTTTTAACATTGCAAAGATACTAATTTTATCTCATATATGCAAATTTTAAATGTTAAAATTTTGTTAAATTTTTGCTCTCCGAGTAGGACTTGAACCTACGACCCTCTGATTAACAGTCAGATGCTCTAACCAACTGAGCTATCGGAGAATATAATACCTATTTACCATCCCAATTAGGTTTGATAATTCATACACTCACTCATTAGTATGGTAGCGAGGGGAGGTATGAGATTATTGTGCATTATAGGTATTTGTGTTGGAATGGGTGGATTTGAACCACCGAAGTTACATTAAGTAACAGATTGTTTACCACAATCCCCAATTGTCCACATCTTGTTATTACAAGTTCTCCTATGGAACATCCCACAATTTATTAGTTGAGGTGGTTAGATTTGAACTAACGAAGTTACCAAAGTAACAGATTGTTTACCACAATCCCCAATTGTCCACATCTTAACCCTAAATGGGTAAGTTCTCCTATGGAACACCTCACAATTTGTAGCGGGGGACGGATTTGAACCGACGACCTTGTGGTTATGAGCCACACGAGCTGACCAACTGCTCCACCCCGCTATTCATATTTGGAATAAAAGATATTCACTTCCATATCTTATCACTTAACAATTAAGTAACTACCCCCATAGTATCCATTGATACGAAATTTTAGCCACCTCTGTATAGTAAACATCTGTTTTTCAATTACATTGCAAAGATACATCTTTTTTTTGTAATTTCCAAATATATTTTTGTTAAAATTTGTTAAAAATGTGAAAACCTACACACCAATCACAATTAGTCCTATTCCCCGCCCTACCTCGGTTTTCTGCGCTTTTTTGCTTTAGCATTCGCCTCTCACGCATTTTATTTTTAACAATGCAAAGATACAATAAATATTTGATATAACCAAATTTTTAATGTTAATCTTTGTTAATTTTTTCAATTACTCATTAGGAGTAACCTCTGTGGCAACCTTGCCACCCGCATCGGGACCTGGAGCAGCGCAAGGAATTACATCTGTTGCAGCAGCAGGTACGATTTCAGTTGCATCTACGATAGGAGTGTCCTTTGTTGTGTCTGCCTTTTCAGCATTACCACAAGCAACACACATTGCAACCATTGCCATTACAATAAAAAATTTCTTCATATTCGTTTTTGTTTTTTTTAATTAACAATGCAAAGATACTAATTTTTTTTGGAATAACCAAATTTTTAGCAAGTTTTTTTTACTTTTTGTATGCTTTTTTTATGGCAAGATACTGAATACAAGATTTTTTGTTGTCCTCATAGGACTTTTTATCATTGTAACCACCTTTTATAAAGAATGAATTAACACCACTCTCTACATCAATATCATTGACCATCTTCAAAGTATTTTTCAACTCTGTAAGCATTGTCTGCTTAATATCTTTCAAATTATTATCTGCCATAGTTTTTAGTTTCTAACTTGTGTATAAGTAATTTCATTTGTTACATCGCCATAGTAAATGAGAATATCTACATTACCTTGTTCATTCTCAAAACAAGACACCATAACATATTCATCTTCTGTTTCATCGTCATCTACACCATCGTCAATTTTGGTGTCATAACAACGCCATTTACCACCTAACAAGTTGGAAAGTTCCTTTTCAGTTTCTTCATCACCATTATAGTTGGTGCCGATGAAAGTTTTCTCAACAAGTTCTTTAATGTCTTTATCCATAGTCTATTATTTTTTAATTGTGATGCAAAGATACGAATAAAATTTGAATTACGCAAATTTTAAATGTTAATTTTTGTAAAAGGTACTTAATTAAGTACCTTAAACCTTTTTTTAATAGTTTCTACCTCTTTATGGTTGAAATATGGACTATCTTTTTGCAAACCCTCAAACCAATTATTTTTATCTTTACCCAACAATTCGTTTGCATTTGGTTTAATGATACCAGACATTTTTTGTTTTTCAACCAAACTCCAATCATCTTTTACGATTGCTTCTCTTGGAATATATAATGAAATATCATATTTATGCCCGTGTATCATAAGTGATGTAATAGGATAGTAAATTGTATCGCCATCACTATAAATTTTATACTTCAACTTCTTGACCGTTTCTGTTGAATAATTTGGATTGTTCAACAACTTAACAATGTCAAGTGCAGTCAAATCATATTCTGTGTACTCCCTCTTAATTTCTGTTATTGAGGTATTAGGTTTAATCTTTATTTGCTTATCAAAACGAGGCACATCCTCATATATAGCAAACTTTGGATAGTATGTAGTAATGATGTATTCAATTATCTTTGGAAACATCAAATGTATATAGGTGTTTTCTCTAATATATACATTATGATATGTTTTGATTATAGTATAACTACCATAACTCCATTGTCTTTTTTCGCTAAATACACCCTTTTCAGCAACCATACGAGAATGTTCTCCACCATATAGAGAATACATAAAACAATCTTTGAGGAGATTATTTGCCTTAATAAAAGCAATAATGCTTGCGTATTTCACACCCCAATCCTCTGCCAATTTTACAACAGAGGGGAGTAAATTTTTCTCCATAAGGAGATTAACATTCCACCTCTTTACGATATTATAACTATCAAAGAATGTTACCTGACTATTTGTGTTAAAAATGTTTTCCTTGTAAATCATAGTTCTTTTATTTTTTAATTGTGGTACAAAGGTAATAATAAATTTTGAATTATGCAAATTTTCAATCCATTATTTTATCAAAAATTTCCTCAATATCAAAATCTTCACTATCCATATCATTATCAATACAGAACTCCTCCACCAAATCACTTATATGGTTATACAAAGTATGGTTTTGGTAATGCAATGGTGTTCTGTTCACACACATTTCACCATAGGTATAATATACCACTTCCATATTAACATTTGCTTTTACGAACTCAATCATTTTCTGCTCCATAGTTGTATTGTTTAATTGTTTGACTTCCTTTGATAGTGCAAAGGTACAAAATAGTTTTCATATACACAAGTTTTTCGCTAAAAAGTTTCAAAAAAAAATTATATACCCCATTCACAAATGTCTGTTCTTGCACACCACAAAAGTAATACATTTTTCCGAATCTACCAAATATTTTTTCAATTATTTTTTCAAAAAAAGTAAAAAAAAAAGTCAGAAAAAAACTTGCATATGTCAAAAATTAGCTGTACTTTTGTGGTGTGAAAATGTATAAAAAAAAAGGAGTGAGAACATCACTCCTTTTCTATATAATCTATTGAGATTACCTTTTCAAAGTATTTGCCATCTGCAATAGTCAGTGCGTATTCAAATTCTTTATCTTCAAATTCAAAGGCAATTATAACCTTTTTATCTGCCCCAAAAACACCCTCTCCTTTACATTTGGCAACACCTTGACAATACTCATCTAATATTGCTTGATACTGCCCCTTTTTCATATGTTTAGTATGGAGAAACAAATTCTCAAGTGTCTTTTTAAAATAGTCTTTTATCTTCATACTGCTTGTTTTGAGAAATATCCAATACTCAATGTACCATTACCCTCTCTGCGTTCAGTGAACAATAGAACACGATTAAAACGCTTTTTAAACCCCTTTTGGATAAGTTTAATATCATCTTTATTGAATGTCTTATTTGTGATTACACGCAAGGCGGGAAACAAACCTTTTGAATTGGTAATATTCTCTCGTTGATAACCACACAACTTTGCAAGTTGAGAGGTATAAACCAACTCACAAGCGTTCATTGCTTCTTCTTTTATGATATTTTTTTTCGCCATATTATTTAATTTTATTCAGTTACAATTATTTCACTATCCAATGAACTCCAATTAAAACAATCGTTAGGATTTCCACTACAAACAAACATTTTATGTTCCCCATTATTTTTGTATTCAAAAACAAAATGGTATTCATAACTTGTAAAATGCCATTCAAACTCCCCATTAACAAATGGTATCAGTTTTTTTGTTGTACCAACTTTAGGCACTTTGCGTTTGATTTTAAGTGTGTTATCACAAGGGTGTGAAAAGATTATTTCCATAGTTATATTGTTTTAATTTCGTTTTGGTTTTGCAAAGATAGTGATTTTTTTTGAATTATCCAAATATTTTTCAATATCTTTTATTGCATTGTAATTTCCCCTATTTTTTGTTTGTACAATTTTATCGTAACATTCACAACAAATAGGTCCGCAAGGCATTGCATAATACCCTTTTTCATAGGGATATTCTTTGCCACAACATTTACAATTAAAACCCATTATATTATTCGTTTAAGGAACAAACCAACATTAACCTCTTGTCTAAATCTACCACCCACTTTAATATCACGCAACACATCTTTATTCTCATTCATTACAACAATATTGCTGTGTGGATTATCAATATCCAACTCAATAGTCAATTTGCCGTGTTCATCAAGCAATTCAATGATACTTTCCTCATTGTGCAATTCATTTTCTTTGTGAACCATTATATCATAACTATCCACATAGTCCTTGTCTTGCTCCATACATTCAACCTCGCAATTTTCAATGTCAAATGCTTCATCTTCTGCACAAGTTGTATTAGAAATGAAATTCAACTTTGCTTTTTGATTAGGATATTTTTTCAATTCCTCTATAAACTCTTCAACTGTGTACTGCTTCATAATTGTTTATCTTTTTTAATTGTGATACAAAGGTAATAATAAAATTTGATTTATCCAAATTATTTAATGAGAAAATTTACATTTACTGCAATTTCTTTTTTCACACATTGAACAAGCAATGATAGGTTTACCACAAGTAGGGCAAATTTGCCTAATTGAACAATCTGCTTTAATGATTACCTCACATTCACAATTAGGACACCATTCATACACCTCTTTATCTGTCATTGGCAATTCCTTTTTCCACATAAAGAAATTATCCATTTCAAACCTCTTATACTCTACCACATCAAAGATAGAAATATCAACTGAATATGCGTAACGAACATTCTTAATACCGTCAATAGAGATAATGTTATGAGCAACATCTTCTTGCTCTCTTGTTGAATTACATCTAATTGCATATTTACGCCTTGTATAATTGAAAATGTTATATTTTTCAACATCTTCAACATTCAATACATCATTATAAAATGTTACAAATAGTCCTTTTGCTCTCATAGTTGTTTCTTTTTAATTGTGGTACAAAGGTAATAAAAAGTTTTGAATTGTGCAAGAGAATTGGAGATTATTTTTTGTAATCTCCAAATTTACTCAACAAATCGTACATTTGCGTGCTGTCATATATATTGATATGCCACAATTTTTCCATATCGTATTCACCCCCTTGCAAAATGGTAATGATAATCTTTTTAATCTTTTCAAAAGATAGTTCATCTTCAAACCCATCTACCAAATCTTTTGCCAATTCGTTTACATTTTCATCATAGTCATAGACTATCCAATCAAAATCTTCATAGCAATTAAACCAAGAGTACAAATTATCCTCGGTATCATATTCATTGAAGACAATAGTATCCTCAACACCCTTGCCATAATCTTCTATTGCAAGTTCCCAAATATAATCGTAGTAACCATCAAAGAAATTGCACAATGATACCTCGCCAATACCATACTGATTTTCATAGTCAGCAAGGTACACACTATTAACAACTACTTTAGAACGAATTGCCCAAAGTTCTGCTGATGTCAAATCCTCAAATCTCTTATAAATCTTTTTCATAATCGTATATGTTTTGTTGGTTTAACTTTCTTAACTCTATGCAAAGATAATGCTTTTCTATGACATACACAAGCTTTTTGCTAAAAAAGTTTCAAAAAAAAATCACATTTTTATTTTATAAATGTCTGCTCTCCCACACCACAAAAGTAGTGCTTTTTTCCGAATCTACCAAATTTTTTCACAACTATTTTTCAACAAAATGCAAAAAAAAAGCACTACCTATTGGCAGTGCTTAATTATTATTCCTCATTATCTTCATCATCTTCGTGATACCCATACTCATTGAAATGAGCAAGGGTTTCTGCAAGAGTAAAGACATCATCCATACCGCAATCACTGAAATATTGCTCCCCATCTTCACAATAAATTATCACATCATTGTGTTTCTCGCTCCATTCAAGTTTTTCAACACAAGAATGAACATTACTTGCATACTCTGGGTGCCTACCACCATTGTAACAAATAGTTGGAGAAATCATTTCATCATCTTTAGGGATAATGTATGTTCCCTTTTCCTTAACCTCATTGCGTATCATTGTACGCAACTTATGTATTACACCATTGATACTTTCCCAAGCATCATATATAAAACTTTGTGTCAATTTTTCCATAGTTTTCTTATTTTTAATTGTTTTGACTTTGCAAAGATAAGAATAAATTTTGACTTATGCAAATAAAGTAACATCTTTTTCAATCCAATATCTATCAAAGTCCAAATCTAACATTTCGCCATTGACAATATTTTGAGCATAAGTATCGCAATCCTTTTTAGACTGAATAGGCGAATATTCATTTTCGTCAATTTCGTCTTCAAGATATTTTGAAATAATTTCAGTCATATCTTCATCGGAAGCATCTGCATTAAAAACACAAATAACTTTTGTTCTATTGTCTATCTCATCTTTATAAAAGACATTACAAGTTTGTTTTTTCATTGTTTATTTGTTTTATTGTTTTGACTTTGCAAAGATAAGAATAAATTTTGAATTATGCAAACATTTTTACTCTAAATTTAAATCATCTTCAAAAATTAATCCAAACTCTTCTGCAACCTCGCTTATTATTTTATTTCTAAATCTAATAAAGCGTTCAAGCACCCAATGCCCACTATCTACATACCAATAATAGTATGCAATTCGTTTTTCTACCTCATCTGCTATTTTTTGGAAAATATAATCTTTTACCCCTTCAACAACAAAGGGAAATTCCAACTTTGTTAAATCTTCTTTGGTAATTTCAGTTCTACCACTTATGAATATTTTTATCATAGTCCAATTTTTTTTAAACTTTCAGCGACAAATGGAGGATAATACCCCTCATAATTTTCTACCATATCTTTAATTTCATCAGTAGTTGCATTTTTCAACATTTCTTTATAAGCAATGTTTAATTTATCAAGTTGTTCTTGAGTAAGTTTTTCTCCACTATCAAGAAAACCTATCAAATTTTCATTGTTTAATTCAATGTCTTGCAAATCACTAACTTTTAGTTTCTTTAATAGTAAAGACACATTTTTCAGTTCCTCACTAACCATTAATTTAAGATGTTCATCAAAGTCAATTTCCTCAACCATTTCAAGTTCCCTAACATAACATTCACATTCAGTTATGCCATCACTTATGTAAACAATGTCATCATCTTCTACCAATTCGTTTGGTATATATGTATCTTCCCCACCATTTATTTCTTTAATTGTAAAGACACGATTTTCTGCATCTTTAATCAGTTCTTTGTACTCCTCAATAGCAGGGTCATTCCATTTTACTTTATCTCCTATTTTCATAATGTTTATTTTTTAATTGTGATGCAAAGATAAGAATAAAAATTGAATTATGCAAGACTTTTAGTTATTTTTTAACTCCACTCTTTGAATTTTTTCACAAACCCACATTATCTCATCAGTTGTTAATTCAGTCCATTCAAACTCATTATCTTCCAAATCACGAATAAAAATATCATTATCAAGAGTAACAATAAATTCTTTAATTATATGCTCCTCATAACAATTATCTTCGTTTTCAACAAGAAAAGGAAAATGCCCACAACTTTCTTCAGCAGACACAATTATTTCCTCATCATTTTCCCAATTAGGTAAAAGACCATTATTATTATCTTTATAAATGAGAACCAAACAACGCACCATTTCGTTTTTAACTCCCATTAATAACTTTCTCAACTCATCTGTTATATTAAATTCCTTTTTCATATTCAATAGTATTATAAATAAAAAATGAAATCATCTGTATCGTGTATGGCATTATACTCTTTATAATGATATTCCAAATCATATTTTTCAGTAATATAATCTATGATTTTTTGATACCCATTAGTGTTATCAAATGAAAAGACAACCATTATATGTGTTGGACCGCAAGTTCTAATAAGAACCTCACGCAATGAGGGGAAAATTTCTTTCAAATTATTTAAAATTTCATTTCCCAACTTATTGAAAATCTCAATACCACTCTCTCTTGTAATTGTAATATTCTTTTTCATAGTATTTCCCTTTTGACTATGCAAAGGTACGAAAAAGTTTTCATATATGCAATACCTAAATATGTTTTTAACATTCGTTAATTCAAATGTTAAAAGTGTTAAAATATTTGGATATATCAAAAAAATGTACTACTTTTGTGGTGTGAAAATGTATAAAAAAAAGAGAGGTCATTACAACCTCTCTTTTTGATTTTTTTAGTACTGAGAATGGGACTCGAACCCACACGGCGCAATTGCCAAGGGATTTTAAGTCCCTCGTGTCTACCTATTCCACCATCTCAGCGACTAAAAGGTTTTCCTATACCCACCTATAAAGGTATCTCCCGCAACCAACCTACTCTCACGATTAGGTGTCTTGAAATTCCATTTAGCGGTGAGCTTCTACAAATGGATTTCTCAATCTTGTTCATCAGAAAAAAGTTTAAGCCACAAGACGCAACTTAATTCACCAACTCATTTTAGGAAAGACGCTTGGCGACTATCGTAAAACTACATTTTCATTGCCATAAATACAATTCGGATTTTCAACCTTGTTGGTGTATAGTTGCCCCAGAGGGATTCGAACCCCCAATAAGACGACCAAAATGTCTTGTGTTACCATTACACCATAGGGCAATCTTTATTATTCTCTTTTGAAGAATATCGTTTTTTTATTACATTGCAAAGATACTAATTTTTTTTCATATATGCAAATTTTAAGTGTTAAATTTTCGTTAATTTTTTTTAAGTGACCTCGTTGGGATTTGAACCCAAGACCCCTTGATTAAAAGTCAAGTGCTCTACCGCTGAGCTACGAGGTCTATCCTTAAACTATTCTCGTTAAAGAATTACTATGCAAAGATACAATAAATATTTGAAATAACCAAATTTTTAATGTTAAATTTCTTCAAGCATTGCTTTTATAGTTGTTCCAATATTTTTATTTGCATCACTTACAACTTTTTTTAGAAACTCATCGTATTCTTTTTCAACTTGTTTTAATCGCTTATTTTCTTTTCGTAATTGTATACACTCATCAACAACATTATTGATATGTGCGCCCAATTCCATTAAAATATATAAACTATCTTTCATAATGTCAAGGTTTATATTAAGAAATATACTTATTTAAGTACCTATTATTACAAATCCTCAAGCAATTCTTTTATATCTATCATTGACATCATCATTTCCCCATCTTCCTCTTCCACAAAGTCATTAATAAGTTGTTCAAGATAACTTGCAAAACGAGGATTTGCTTGTGGTATATCTTCTGCACACTCTATTTTGTCAAGTAGTTCGTGTACCTCTAATATATCAACTCTTATACGAAGATAATCTAATAGTTTATTATACATATTCTTTATATTTCAAATGTGTATGCAAAGGTAATAATAATTTTTGAATTATGCAAATTTTGAGTATTGTTTTTCTTGCAATTCTTGAATTATCATTTTAATATAATCATTTGTAAATTCTGCCCAATTCAACGCATCGCCATCATTTTCCAAATGAAATTCAATAGTGCCATCGCCAAACAATAAAACACCATCAATTCTATCATTTTCATAAGGAATAGGATTGAAAAGTGATACACTTTCCAAATCGTTCCATTCCATTATTTCCCCATTATTCATAATACCACCCTCAACAACTGACAAATCTAATGCAGTTATCAATTCATTAACGAGAGTATCATATAATCTAATTTTTTTCAATGACTCTTTTAAACCCATAATCGTATCGTTTTATTATTGTAATGCAAAGATAATACTATTTTTTCATATATGCAAGCTTTTTAATAAAAAGTTTTCAAAAAAAATCACTTATCAGTTTTACACATATCCACTCTTTCACACCACAAAAGTAATACATTTTTTTCAAACTTCCAAACATTTTCACAACTATTTTTCAACAAAATGCAAAAAAAAAGGAGTGATTTTACTCACTCCTTAATCTATCAAAGGTTTTTCAACCATTCTTACGAAGATATGATTGTTATTCACATCATACCCAACATAACTTTCAAATGCAGTTGGCTCTTCAAGGAAAATCTCATAGTGCAATGCTTCACTTTTGGTTTTGGCAAGGAACACGAAATTTTCATATTCTTGTTTTGCTTTATCTTCATTGGAAAATACTGCAACATCATTGATTTTTTCCTCTCCCTCTTCAACGAAATTCGTAATGATTACCCAAACTTTTTTCATAGTGTATTAGTTTTAATTGTTTTTTTAAAGGAAATGCAGAGGTTTGAAGTTTATCGTGTATCGTCCTTATTCTGCATTTGCGATAACTCACACTTTGTTATCTTTCAACCCATTTCCTTTTTACTTTGCAAAGATAAGAATAATTTTTAATATATGCAAATTATTTGCCAATTATTTTCATATATTCTTCATCACTCATATCTTCATAGTAACGCATACCCATATCAAGGGCAATGTTTTCCATTTCTCGCCAAAATGCTTCATAATAGTCTTCCAATTCTTGACTATCTTCTTCAAGGCAAGATATTTCGTATTCATTGTAACCATATTGAGAACTCAACACATCTGCAACCCTATTAACAAGTTCTTGCATTTGGTCATCAGTAAACTCCATTGCATACATTGCACAAGGCAAACTCTCATAGTCCTCTCTTGTTATACCAACACCACCGCTTACAAACTCTTTTTTCAAACTATCGTTTCTCATATTCGTTATTTTTTAATTGTGGAACAAAGGTACAAAAAATAATTGATATATGCAAGGAATTTACAAAGAAATTATCTTTACTGACATAATATCAGTGCCATAATCATAAATTGTAAACTCACTTGGAGTATCAATTTCGACTGCATATACATCAGTACCCGCTTGTTCGTTCTGCTCATTAGCAATAGACTTAAACTCATTCTTTTTTAGAGTAAAAATCTCATTTGCTTGTTGCTCATTAACAATACCACTCTCTTTTCGTATCTCCAACTCGCCACCACAATTTGTGGTTGCTGAAATAACAACAAATGTTTTATCCATAGACATTTTAAATTACATATCAAACATATACCCTACCTCAGTAATGTATATTTCCTCTCCCTTATCTCCTTTGCGTTTCATTGGAAGATAGTAAATATCAAATACACCACCAATAGTAGGTTTGGTAATAGCAAACTCCATATCATAATCGCCATTCAATTCTGCCGCCTCTGCCTCACATTCGTGTACATAGACATCATCAACCCCAAATAACTCACAAAGAACTTTATTCAACCCCTCAAATGAAAATCTCTTATGCACAAGGTTTTCTAACCCATTGATAACCTCTCTGCGTTTTTGTGTTGCATATACATCAGTAATTGTTTGCTCCATAGTCTTATTGTTTTATCGTATGCAAAGATAATAAAAAGTTTTCATATACACAATACCTAAATATGTTTTTAACATTCGTTAATTCAAATGTTAAAAGTGTTAATTTGTTTGGTAATTTGGAAAAATTATACTACTTTTGTGGTGTGAGAAAATATAAAAAAAAAGGAGTGAAATCAATCACTCCTTAATCTATATCAATCAAAAACCATAAATAGTTTTCAGTGTCTACCAAATCTGCGTTCATATCAGCAAAGAAATCTTTGGGGCAATCATATATACGAGCATTTTCATCGTATAATGCCATTTCGTGCTTTTGTCTATCAGTTAATGTGTTGTATGATATATTACTATCAAAATCAATCTCAAAACCTACTACAATTTGTTTCTTTGCCATATTAATGTAATGTTATTTCTTGTAAATACAAATCAAAATGGTCTTCCAAATACCTACCATCGGGATATGCTGAAAATGAATTTTCATCTTCTTCAATTTCCCAATCCTCTAACACCTCTGCATTATCTTTTTTTATTGTGTCAAGTGTTTCTTTATAGAACTTTCTTGCTTCATCTTCATTCTTAAATGCAGTGATACCATTGTCAAGGCGTTCCATATCATTGACATTTTCAAGTTGTACGATATAAATTTTTTCCATATTATGCAATTCTCATTAAGTATGCACCTTTGTAACTCTCACTCATTATTATATCTCCCACATTCATTTCCCCAATATGAATTTTTGTGTAAGACTCTTTGCAAGGGTATGTTTCCTCTAAATCCCAACCTAAATTAGCACATTCAAGCAAACCAGTAGCACTTTGTACCATTGCTGTATTATCAAGACAACCCTCATATTCAGTTGTATTGATACAAATAAAACCTCTTGTGTCAAGAACTATTTTTTTCATAAATGCTTATTTTTTAATTGTGATACAAAGATAAGAAAAAATTTTGATATATGCAAATTTTTTAATTACAAAATAAATGCCTTATCATAATATTTTCTATGAGGGACTTGTATAATAATCGCATAAACCTCTCTTGGTTCGTGATTTTTAGGTCTGCCTATTATTATTCGTATTTCATTCAATCGTGGCATATAGGTCATATTACCAACACCATTGTAATGTGGCATATAGCACCTACGAATATAAAACCCTCTTGCCCAAAGTTGGCGACATCTTTTTTCAACATCTTTTATTTGCAACACATTTTTAATTGTTGCATATTGTCTTGATGTTATATAGGGCATTTCCTTTGACATTCTATAAAAAGGATAATCGTAATGAGAATATTTTTTCATTGTTTAATCTTCTTGAATTTCAACATCATCTTCTGTTCCTACCCAATCACACAAAGGACATTCAAAATCTAATTTACCCGTATCGTAATTATAGTTCCAATCTCCTTGTACCAAAGTTTCGCCACAAATAGGGCAAACATAAGTAGGTGTATCATCTGCCATATCATCATCAGAGGGTGTGTAAGGATATTCAGTATCTTCCCTCACATCTTCAATTTGGTCTGTATAGTCATTGGTAAGGTTATTTATCAACCTATTTTTTGCTTGCTGAATGATATTATCATAAGCAAATTCATCAATAGTTTCGGGTACATCTACTACAACTCTTGTTGTTACATTCGCAGTTACCAAAAATGCTTTTTTCATTGTTTATTTGTTTTAATTGTTTGACTATGCAAAGGTAATAATAATTTTTGAATTATGCAAGGGAAAAGGGTACTTATTTAAGTACCTATTACAACTTTTTTAGTAAAAAGTTTCCTTATTATCACAAAGTTCTCCACTATAAGGAGAATAAACTGTGCCACTCTCCACTGCACCACATTCAACTGCAAACAACCCATATTCTTTTTCGTAATAGATTTCACAATCCATTTCAAAATATGGATTATCCTTTTCTGCATCTTCTTTCGTTGGATATGCCCCTTGCTCTACCAACTCCTCAATTTTATTGTTGTATGCAATAGGAGCAACATTCTTATCAATACGAATTGTAAGAGGTTCGTAATTTTCTGCGTTATGTAATTTTACTGCCATAGTTTTATTATTTTTTATCAGTATCCAAATCGTAACCCTCAACACAAAAACCATACTCATCACTCAAATAATCAGTGATAGCATCAGTATCGTTCTCATCTTCCATTTCATCTACAATATCTTGTGGTATTTCAACAATAGTTGGCAACCATTCAATCACATACCCGTCAGTGTCCCATTTAATATTTGTTGCTTTCATATTAGTTATTTTTTAATTGTGTATGCAAATGTAATAAAAATTTTTGAATTATGCAAGCATTTGAGGACAATTATATTCAAAACTTTCCCACATTTCCTCAAAATAATCATTATATTGTAAATGTTCTTCCAATAATGTTGAAAGGTCTTGCCAATCACAATCTTGCAATATAGACAATGCACAATGCTCTATAAAAGGCATAAAATCACTTTCCTCAATTTCGTGTATCTTATCTCCCATTGACTGCAAACACTGCTCTCGTACATATTCAATCCAAGTAGTTCTTGTCCATAAGGTTGTATTTGTACTATCACAATCGCCGTCCTCTAAATCACTCTCACTTATGTATATAACACCCAAACCATTCTCAAATGCTTGCTCATTCTTATAGCACTGCCCATTATCAGTGTAGTCGCCAAAATAAGTTTCTACACCATTATCTGCAACCTCTTTATAACCAATAGTAACCTCAATCTTGTTCATAATATGAATGTTTTATTTGTTTAACCTATGCAAAGGTACGAAAAAGATTTCATATATGCAATAGTTGGGGGTATTTTTTTTCAAAAAAAATCATATATCTAACCAACAGATGTCTATTCTCTCACACCACAAAAGTAGTACATTTTTCGCAATCTACCAAATATTTTTAGTTAAATTTTTCAAGAAAATGCAAAAAAAAAGGAGCAATTTCTTGCTCCCTTTTTTTATATTTTCAAGTTTAGTTGCAACTCTTCCATTGCAGTTACCTCTACTATCTTATAAGTGTATGTACCACTATAAGATGTATGTACTATTGCGTTTTGACTAAATGAAACATTATACCCAATACTATCTTCCTCATTATCAAAATCTTGATTATATTCAGTATTCCATTTCATTTTCTCCAAAGCTGCATCGCGCATATAGCAATAGCACTCTTCCTTTGTTTTATACAACTCTCTACTCTCATCGTTAAACGAGCCATCACTACATTCTGCAACCCACTTGTATTTAACTTTGCCAATTTCTTTTATAACGCAAGGCACTGCATATATATTTTTCCACATACAAACGGGTGCCATTTGCCAAGTAACTTGATACTTTACACCATTATAAGTAAATGTATATCCTTTTCCCTCTACTTGTTTAGAACACACCACACACAAAATCTTATTGTTCAAATACATAATGTGTCTATACTGCTTTTCATTCATAGTTTTAATTATTTATTAAGTTAAAACATCATTATTTCACAAACTTTTCCATTGTGAGTATAAACTCCACAACTATCCCCAAGTTCACAACTAATGTCATCACATTTGAAGATTGTAACTTGAATTGATTTATATCTACATTCAAAGAACATATTAACTCCAATACAAATTCCATTACTTGTTATAGGGTCTGCCCTCAAATCAAACCCATTGAAAGTTTTGAGAGCAGTTTCAAAGTCCATTCCTTTGATTTTGCTTTCAAGCTCATTATAATCTCTCTTTGCCAATTCAGTCGCCAAATCCTTGATTATAGTTGCCAATACCACCTCATTCTTTTCCATAGTTCTATTGTTTTAATTGTTATTATTTCCTTTTGACTATGCAAAGGTAATACAATTTTTTGAATTACACAACACTTTCAATAAAATAATTTCATCTTTAACATATGTTAAAAGTGTTAAAATATTTGGATATGTCCAGAAAATGTACTACTTTTGTGGTGTGGAAATGTATAAAAAAAAAGGAGTGATGTTCTCACTCCTTTTATTGTATTTCAATTTCCTCTACTACTACAACAATTCTTTGCACACTTCCATATTTTTTATGAACTACACCCACATAATTTTTTGATACTATCAACTCTTTCAATTCATCTATTTTTAATGTATCATTTAAATCTCTATGGTCATTCAATATTGATTTTGCGACCATTAGTGCAGTTTTTTTGTTCTTATACGCAACTCGCCTTGTGAAAGGACTAATAGCACTTAAATAATCAACACCAAGCGACTGATAAAAATGCTTTTCGTTTACTTGATAAACCTTTTTCATAGTTATTCATTATTTAAGTTTTGTTCCATTTTTTTAATTTTTTGCTCCAATTTCCCAACTCTCCATAACAAACAACACATAACTGATGTTATTGCAAATGAAAAAGTGAAAATAGTAAAATATTGTATAAACCCTCCCTCTGTTCGTGCAATGAAGATATTATCTACCATTTGACACATAAACAATGTAGGAATAATTATTTCAATAATTTTAAAAACTTTTTCCATAATTTATTTGTTTTATTTGTTCACTGCAAAGATAAGAATAAATTTTCATATATGCAAGAGAAAAGGTACTTATTTAAGTACCTCTACCCTCTCACCCATACAATAATCTTCCCATTGCTTTTGATTGATGTATTTACCTCTCAAACTTGATTGGCAATTTACAAAACAATCAAATTTGCTACTATTTTTTGAGGTAAATTGAACAATATTTGTAAAGTTATTAAACTTAAAAGCATTTACAAACCATTGCTTTTTTTTAGGATTTACTCTACAAATAAACCTACGATTAGCGGGGTCAATGAAAGAGAATATACAATATTCTTTATTTGTGTTCTTAACCTCATAATGAGTAGTGCTTTTAGGCTGAATATCCCACCCATCTTTGTTAATTCTCCTTGCAACACTTAACCAATATTTGCCGTGAGAAGAATTATCCTTAATACCATTTTGATGTATCCACTGATGTATCATTTCGTGAATGATAGTGTTATCAATATCTCTTTCCTCTCTATTATAATAGTTGGAAATTCTTATCTTAATGGTTGGAACACCACCAAAACGAGCATAATGCGCATTTTGTACACAGAACTGCCCAAGTGTAGTTTTAGACTTAAACAACTCAAATAAAGGTGTTTTCAACTCATTGTTGAAATACATTGCATTGTACTTGATAAACGCTTTTTTAATGTAGGTAAGTGTCAATTCCATATTGTTATCTGTTTTAGTTTGGTAGTGCAAAGATAGTGAAAAGTTTTGGATTGTGCAAGCATTTGAGAGAAAAAGTTTCAAAAAAAATTCATTGTTCTCAAACCCAAGTATCTGTTCTTGCACACCACAAAAGTAGTAAAAAAAATCCAATCTACCAAATATTTTTAGTTAAATTTTTCAACAAAATGTAAAAAAAAAGCACTGCGTTTCACAACGCAATGCTTCCCAATCACAAACACTATCATTTAATAAACCTCTTCATCACTGAAAACCCTATCAAGTCTATCAGCATTATATTCTTTAATAACCCCCGTTTCTTGAAGATAATTAAGTATGCTCTCAATTTTCTGCTGTGCAGTCAATTCATTTTCAAGGTTACAACCTACTGCATTACAAAGTCCTTCAACATCAGTTATTCTTTTCATATTATATTTGTTTATCATTTGTATTGCAAAGATAGTGAAAAGTTTTGAATTATGCAAGCAATTATCAAATTACTTTCACATCATTTGCAATATAATACAAATAAAAACCCAATTCAATCTCCCAATCTCTATAAAGTTGTCTTGCAAGTTCCTCTACCTCTTTAGGTGTTGGCAAATCCTCCTCTTCTCGTTCCTCTTCAGTAAGACTATCGTAATCATACGATAATTCATCTTTAAGGTGTACTATTATCTCATTGATAATTTCCTCTACATTTTCAGTTTGGAAAGCACAAAGGACTTTTGAACCCATATCATTCCTATCTACTTTATACAATACTCTTATCGTTTTCATAATCTATTGTTTTAATGTGTACGCAAAGGTACGAAAAACATTTTAAACCACAAAATTTTTCTCTATATTTTTTTTCAAATTTCATAAAAAAAAAGTTGAGAAAAAGCTTGCATAATTCAAAAAAATGTGCTACTTTTGTGGTGTGAAATTATAGCATAAAAAAAGGGACTACACTTTTCAGCATAGTCCCACCAACAAACAACAAACTTTACAATTATGAAAACATCAACTTTATTCTCTCCAAATCACACAAATTGCCTCTCTGCTATGATGTGATGGGCGATAACCCACAATCATACGATATTCCTTTGTGCGCTTTATATACTCTATTTGAGTAGGACTTAAATGTCCACTTTTTTTGAGTGTATATCGTGTTCCAATGGTATAACCACTCTTTACCAACTTAAACACCCTATCTTGCAAACTCTTATTAGTTTCAATGATATTCTTTGCGTATGCTGAACTCCATTCAGTGTATTGCTTATACATAACATTATTGTTTTAATTCTGTTACAAAGATAGTAATAATTTTTGAAATTTCCAAATTAATCAAAAGAAATTTTCAATCTCTCTATCACTTGTTCTCCAATAATTTCAACAATGCCGTCAAAATAGTCTTGTTCAGTATAACCCTTATAGTGAGCAACTTTAACGCGATACACAACAATCTCGCCCTCAACTTGCCTTAATCTACACTCTTGAAGATACTCGTCCCTTTTGTGATTAGCATATATTTTGTTATTACAAATACAATCAGCACCACTACCATTAAAATTTAATGATACTACATAAAAGCGACTTGACACCAAATTTGTATTTCCCATATTCATTATGTTTTAGTTTGATAGTGCAAAGGTAATAAAAAAAAATGAATTATGCAAGTTTTAAGTGAATTATTTTATTTATTATTCCTTATATTTTTCAAGCATATCCCTATTATAATTAAACATTACATTGGGGAACACTTTACTCAAATCCCATAAATCATATTTGATACCAAATGCTCTGCGTTCTCCAAGATAGCAACCCTTAACGCCGTGTTTAGTAAAATAGTTTGTCAAATCTTGTATTTCAAAATTCCACCTATTTTGCTCTAATGCAAGGTATCTCTCTTTAAGAACAACTGTACTCTTACCATTATAAAACATAAAAGTAAAAGTAACCTTATTGTATTCTATTTTAACATCGTGTACCATAGTATTATCGTTTTATCGTATGCAAAGGTACGAAAAAGATTTCATATACGCAAGCTTTTTGCTAAAAAGTTTCAAAAAAAGTTTATCTTATTCTTTACTATCTGTCTGCTCTTCCACACCACAAAAGTAATACATTTTCCCCAATCTACCAAATATTTTTAGTTAAATTTTTCAATAAAATGCAAAAAAAAAGAGAGGGCGAAACTCGTCCTCTCTAATTACCCCACAAGTTATGCGTGGGGATTTTTATTGCCCTGAACTAAAATACTATCACTAAATAACCCTATTAAGGTCGCCCTCTAATCGTTTTCATACCTCACTATTTAAAAGTTACAATTTAATTTATCGCCGTTAATCTATATTATAATCTAAACTAAATTACTAACGCATAGTTGTAAATATTAAAAGGTTAAACAATACTCATTAAAATAAACCGATAATTAATTCTAAACCTTTTGTTTAAGGTCGCCCTCTAATTGTTTTCATACTCTTTTGTTTTATTGACATTGCAAAGATAAGCATTTTTTTTCAAACTACCAAATTTTTTGGCAATTATTTTTGTAAAATATCTTTAATAAGAATATTTTGTATTTCGTGCCACCACCAAAACTCATTTAAGCAGTCATTATGATAATCAACAAAAACACCAGTGTTGAAATCTTCTACACTAAAATTGGGTAGCAAAATCTCTTTTAAGTTCCAATGTTGTTGGTGTAGCACACCTCTTTCCTTTGCATATTGATACTCACTATTCCAAAGTCTTGTTGGAATGTATCTATCGTAATGTAAGAAAAATGGTTTAATACCTTTGTTCAAGTCATCACGAACATCAGTAAAACAATCTCTCACGCAATATCCATTGCCAACATAATAACCAACACCCATAAACTCATAAGTCTTGGTACACGCATTATAATGATATAATCTGCAAGGTTCACCCAAAAGCATTTGATATTTTGCCATAATAGTTATTTGTTTGTTTTGATAGTGCAAAGTTAAGCATTTTATTTCAATCCACCAAATGTTTTAGCAATTATTTTTTCAAATTTCATAAAAAAAAGTTGCAAAAAAGCTTGCACAATTCAAAAAAAAGCACTACTTTTGTGGTGTGAAATTATATATAAAAAATGGGTTGTACCTCTCGGCACAACCCAATCGCAAACAACTAAACAAACATCACTTATGAAAAACACTCATTATCAATTTCAAAATATTCCAATATATTATCAGCAATATCGCTACCAATCAATTTTGGTAAGAAATAAACATCTTTTAGATAGTCTATAACATACCCAAATGGTTTCTCATTATTTCTTTTGGCACTCCTTAATATATCTTCTTTATCCATATTTCTAATGGCATTAAAGAAAATTGCATTAAGGTTTCTTTCAACCACAAGTTTATCAATCACATCTTCCACAAGATAACTATGCCCACAATGCTGACCACTTTTATATGTAGTTTCAACATAAATTCTATTGTCGCCCACATAAGTTACTTTAATGCAACGAATGTTCTTTCCATTCAATCGCTTATCATAAACTTTATAAGAGTCCTTGAAACGCGCTACCAAACGATTTTCAACCTCTTTACGCAAATCTGCAAACATTTCTTGAGAAAGTAATGTATTCATATTGTTGTCTTTATTTGTAGTACAAAGATAGTGAAAAGTTTTCATATACGCAAGCTTTTCGCTAAAAAGTTTCAAAAAAAGTTTCGTTGTCCTCATCTACATCTATCCGTTCTTTCACACCACAAAAGTAACACAATTTTCGCAAACTTCCAAATATTTTCGCAACTATTTTTCAAGAAAATGCAAAAAAAAAGCACTGCGTTTCACAACGCAATGCTTTCATAAAATGAATATTAGAATATGACTTTATACTTGCAAAGACCTCTCACTTGCCATTGATGCGTATTGTTCCTTTTCACTACGCAACCTATATTTAATTGCAACATAGGCAGTCGCGTGTGTAATATCCAAGATAGCATACTTATGCCTATTCTCATAAAGGAATTTATTTAACTTTTCCTCAACCTCTGCATACGAGCAACAATCCCTTATGAATTTGACTTGCACGATACCCACCATATTGGGTACAAACTCTTCAGCAACACAAGTACAACACTTTGTTGTAGTCTGCCCGTGTTCCCACACCCAATTTTCTTTTACATCTTTTACGATATAATCTTTATTCTCAAAAGTGAGAAGTTCATTTACCTTTGGTACATATGCCAAATTAACTGACTGAATTTTATTACCAATCACAAGATTTGCACAAACTTTCATTTCCATATTGTTATTCGTTTTATTTGTTTGACTTTACAAAGATAAGAATAAATTTTGAATTACACAAGCATTTAAGCAATTATTTTTCACTCACATCACAAATTTCATAATCATAAATTTCAGTACAATATTTTTGATTATGCTTAATGGTTTCATCTACATCATTTTCCGCACAAACAACTACAAACTTATACTCTTTATTGAAATTGTCAATAGCATAAAAGATAATCGCTTTTTTCATATTCTTGTTATTTTGATAGTGCAAAGGTAATACAAATATTTTAATCTACCAAATGTTTTACCATTTTTTTTAAGGAAAAAAAGGTACTTAATTAAGTACCTTACTCCCCATAGGTTGCGTCATCTACCAAATCTTCAATGGTATAATAATCATCTTCATCTTCAATAATGTCGGGAAGATAATGTTTACCTTTGTTAGTTTCAGCATACAATTCGCTATCTATTGAATAAAGAATAACATTCTCATCTTCAAAGCAACTATCCAAAGTAATACCCTCATCTTCAAAAGTGATTTTATTACCACTCAAATAGTCAATTTTTCTTTTCAAATTATCCCAATCAAAAGGGTTGTCGCCATTTTCAACTCTATTGAGATAATCTTCAAGATATGGTTTTAAGTTCTCAATGGTTTCATCTACTGACTGACCACCTACTGATATGCCACTACCACCACAATCATCGCTTACCCACAAATCAAACTCTCCACCATTACACTGAATATCAATCGTTATATTCATATCTTTTATTATTTACACTTGTTAATAATACTATCAACTATTCTCACTAAAACACAAGCAGAAAACATCTGCCAAAATGTCATACTTGAAAAACCAAGCACAATTACCACCCCATTCCAAAACCAAAGCAATGGAAATGTAATAAGGATAGAAATTACTAACGAACTCAATACTGAATAAAGCAATTTTTTCATATTATATTTGTTTATCATTTGTAGTGCAAAGATAGTGAAAAGTTTCCATATATGCAAGCATTTGAACAAAAAGTTTTCAAAAAAAAATACACCTCAATTACACTCATCTACCCGTTCTCTCACACCACAAAAGTAATACAATTTCCCCAATTTACCAAATATTTTAATCACTTTTTTTACTTTTTTTGAAAAAATAATTACCAAAAAGCTTGCATAATTCAAAAAAAAGCACTACTTTTGTGGTGTGGAAATAGTGCAAAAAAAAAAGGAGTGATGTTCTCACTCCTTTGTTGAGATAAGGTATCGCATTACCTCATCATCAGTCATATATTTAACCTTTTCCCTCATCTTTTGTCTTTCTACCTCTTGAATATATTCATCAATAGTAGGACCGATTTCATTGTATTTGCTATATTCTTTCCACTCTTGTTCTAAAACCTCTTGTGGTGTATTTGCAAAATGTTCTTTGAGTTGTTCAATTATTTTATCCATTATAACATTTTATACAATTTTTCGCTTATTTCCCTATAATTTACCCCAAGTGGTGTTGCTTGAAATGCTGCCTCTTTGAGTAACGCGCTTGCAATGATTTTAGGCAACAAATAATCTAATTCATAATCTTTAAGGTTAAATGCACCTACTTTAAATGCTTTGTCTAATTTTTTATCAACAACCTCATTCAAAGCTTGTTTAATCATTTGTTTAGTTAATCGCTTATAAAATTTTATTTGTTCTTTTTCAGTCATAATATTATTTTTTAATTTGTTTCTTTTCCATTTCCTCACAACCACACGCAAATCCACATACCGTGAACATCATTCCAAAAAAGAATAATGCTGTGTTTATATATGGGTCAGTTGAATAGAATGTAACATATACTAACAAGCAAACCCAAAGTATAGCGAAAAAACCAATAATCAATTTACCTTTCATAATTCCAATGTTTAAGTTGTTGTTTCTAATTCGTATGCAAATATAAGCATTTATTTTGAAACCACCAAACATTTAAGCAAATATTTTCAAATTATTTTTATCTTGCTTATCTGTCTGTTTCTCCTTTCCCACACCACAAAAGTACAACAAAAAATCTAATCTACCAAATATTTTTGCAACTATTTTTCAACAAAATGCAAAAAAAAAGGGACTGCACTTTCGTACAATCCCCCTTCACAAACAAACCTAACAATTATGAAAAACCTAAAATTTAATCTCCCCAAGCACTCTCTTCCCAATCGTCATCGTGCCACATTGATAACCTCTCATTAAGCATTTGTGTCATAGTTGGGTTATAAAAATCTCTTGAATATGCCCTACCTAATGCGTCAAAGACATACATTCCATTCTTTTTAACTTTCCTACCCTCTGAAACATTACCATTAACATAACCTTTGGTAAAACCTCGTTCCAATCGTTCAGGGTGCCTTTTATTATATTCCCTAAAATATTTAGTTCTTTTACCTTTTTGCTTTTTGTTATGATATTCTACCTTACACTCATTAGAGCAAAATGCTTGAGCATAATGCGTTTTAATAACCTCTTTACCACAAATAGGACATATTATATAACACCCTACTTTTATGTCCTTATTTAGTTTATATTGTTTTTCTTTAACTCCAAGTGCCATACTCATTCATTAACGATACAAAGGTACAAAAAAGTTTTCATATACGCAAGCATTTAGGCAAAAAGTTTCAAAAAAAGTTTCATTGTCATCAAATACATCTGTCTGCTCTTGCACACCACAAAAGTAATACATTTTTTTGATATATCCAAACATTTTTGCAACTATTTTTCAACAAAATACAAAAAAAAAAGAGAGGGCGAAATCCGTCCTCTCTAATTACCTCACAAGTTATGCGTGAGGATTTTTAAAAACCGAGAAATTAAATCATACTATACAATATAAATCTCCTTATGTCATATCTCTAATTCGTGCCATACGATAGTTTTTGTAAGGGCGACAACCCCAAGTTAATAATAATCATTAAAATAAAACTATAATATAATATTTTATTTGTTAAGGCTTTGCTCTAATTCGTGCCATACGATAGTTTTTTTGCAAGGGCGACTAAACCCCAAGTTATTACTTATTATTATAATAAAATCCTATTTAAATAAATTTATATTTTAAGGCTTTGCTCTAATTCTTTTCATACCCCACTCATTAAACGATTAACACTTAATTCCAATCACTTAAATAAGGTCTTTATTAACGCATAATTGTACTATTTAACAAGTTCAACATTTAATTGTCATTCTCTTTATTTGTATTGCAAAGGTACGAAATTATTTTGACATCTGCAAATTTTTGACCATTTATTTTTTATAAATTTCCAAACAAGGACATTTTGGACTATGGCACATTGACCCACGATACCCATTGAAATAACGCACATATTCGTGTCCATCAAATTCAATGTAGGACATATTATTAACTCTACTATTATAGTCTTCCTTTTCATTGCCTTTTCCACAAGAGCATAACATCACACTGAATACTACACTTAATATAACAAACATCTTTTTCATAATTCTATATTGTTTTATTTGTTTAACGATACAAAGGTACAAAATAGTTTTGACATACGCAAGCTTTTTGCTAAAAAATTTCAAAAAAAGTTTCATCACCCTCAAATGCAGTTATCTGCTTTTGCACACCACAAAAGTAATACATTTTTTCCAAAGTTCCAAACATTTTTGCAATTATTTTTCAAGAAAATGCAAAAAAAAAGACACTGCGTTTCACAACGCAATGCCTTTCGCAAACAAACCAAACAACAGCATTAGTGCCACCTTATATCAAAACACTTATAAATACGATATGTTTCTTCAAGTCTTTTGATAGTGAAATAACTACTTATCCTAATCTTCAAACTCCTATTATTCCACAACTTTGTACAAATCAATTTAACCCCTTGATTGGTGTACAATTTTGCATTTGCCTTTATTTCCTCACAACTTGTTTCATTAGTGATAGGAACAAACTTAAACTTGTTATTGATATAAAAATTTTCCTTATCCTCATTTTGGAATGTAAAGATAAATTTCTCATCAACTCCATTTCTTCTTATTCTTCTATATCTTTCCATAATTTTATGAATAAAAAAAGATAATGCTACCAATAAAATAACCAAGCCAACACCATATTATAAAAAGAAAAATATAAAACAAATTTCGTATTGTTTCTTTAGTATCATTTCTCATATCTATTATTTCTTATTTGTGGTACAAAGATAATATAAATTTTTCATATATGCAATAGTTAGGGCAAATATTTTTTAAAAAAAAATGTATTCCCATTCATTTACACGGCGGTTCTCTTTCACACCACAAAAGTAGTGAAAAAAAACGAAACTTCCAAACATTTTAGCAACTTTTTTTCAAGAAAATGCAAAAAAAAAGAGAGCATTTCTGCTCCCTTTTTATTACCCTACCACAAACTTGTAAAACACTTCCCTTTGATTTTCATCAGTCAATATTTGATTGAGCATTTGCTCTGCATATACATTCCAATCTTTGATAGGTTGTATATCACATTGTCTGCACTCATCTTCAAATTGAGAATAATACGCATTTAATATCAACTGAATATTTTTCACTTTAAAAGTTTTCCAATCCTCATTTATGGCATTATCCACAAATGTTTTAGGGTTGTAAATTGGAAAACCCAATACTGAAAACTCAACACCCTCTATATGACATTTATGTTTCTTTTGAAACTCTGCAAAATAAACTGAAACCGCAAGTTTTGGATTTATATGGTCTCCAATTACAAGTGTTTTAGTACATCTACTCATTGTACTCTGCTCTTTAATGACACAATCCCCACCAAAAGCAAAACTTGTATTATCACTACCAAAATTTTGAGATACCACGAAATCAATTACAACCTTTTTCATAATTTTATTGTTTTATTTGTTTAACGATGCAAAGGTACGAAATAGTTTTCATTTATGCAAGCATTTGAGCAAAAAGTTTTCAAAAAAGTTTTATTACCCTCAAGTACAACTATCTGCTCTTGCACACCACAAAAGTAATACAATTTTCGCAAACTTCCAAATATTTTTAGTTAAAATTTTAATGTTAAATAAAAAAAATGCAGTCCACCCTAAATAGGATAGACTGCACCCAACAAACACTATAACAAACTATGGAAACATCTATTTTTTATCTTCAACATATTTGACTATTTCATAAAATCCCCATAGAAGAGGAAAAATTATGAATAGTATAAGACCAATAACAAAACACAACAAAGCTGAATGAAAATCATTAGTCGCCCTATCACATAACCATACAACAAATGATACAAAAGAGGTGAAAAGAAACGCCAATGCTCCACTACCACAAAATGTTGCAATCCAACCAATCCAATTATGAATTTTTATTTTTCCCATATTATACATTTATTTAACTATCTATTATCTAATTATAACGCAAAAATAATATTTTTATTTGAATTTACCAAACATTTTGGCAATTATTTTTCAACAAAATGTAAAAAAGGAGAGTATTCCTACTCCCCTTATAAATAGGTACTTAATTAAGTACCCCTACCCTTATACGAAACACTTTCGTAGAGCTTCTGCACTAATCAGTCCACCAAGACGATTGTAAACCTTTTCTCCTTGCGTAAGAGCAATGATACCTTCAACCTTGTAGTCCTTAACAACTACTTGCTCTTCCTCTTCCAAACCACTTTCTGCTTGTTTTGGAGAGTAACTGCTTGTACTTATCCAAAATTTGATTTCTGCAAGAACATTGTCATCACTGACTACCTTGCCGTCAAGCAAATAGACTGACTTGCTTGTAGTGTTTTTTCGCATTGTGCAACGAAGATATTTTACACTACTATCTTTATCACTCTGCAAAAGGAAAGGAAACATATCCCAATTTTTACCCTTTGGCTTCTCTGCCTTAAAATCTGCCACCAACCCCTTGCGTTCCAACTTTGCATTGACTACACTTTCGTAGTCATATCCCAAAGCAACATTGTTCAAACAACTTGCTTTGTGTACGCGACCATAAAAAGGATTACCCCTCTTATTCATTTTTGGTTCAGTTAGGGCGATAACTGAAATACCAAATGTACCACGCGCGATGTTACCACAAAACTCTGCTACTGACTTGAAATTTTCCATAATCTTAATGTTTAATGTTATTGTTTGTTCCTTAACTCTATGCAAAGGTACGAAATAATTTTCATATATGCAAGCATTTTAATGAAAAAAAAAACTTTTTTTTTCGTGCAATTTTTAACTAAAAAAATTTGGTGGATTCGGGAAAAAGCACTACTTTTGTGGTGTGGGAATAGAACATTTTTGCTCTTAATATTTCCACAAACACCTATTATCCCAAAGAACATAATACCATACGATAAAACCTTATGAGGAACCCATAAAAACGATTTTAAGAGGACTTTATATTGTTTGTGGGCAAATACCCATAAAGCATTAAAAAATGCCTTAAAATGCTTTATATTGATAATAAAAAAGAGGTGTGATTTCTCACACCTCAATAACTTTCTCCACATACCCTTCCCACTTTTCAGAAAATGCTTCTCGCATTTTGTACCCCACAAATTTACCCTTTTCATAAACTAAAAGACCTTTGGGGTCTGCGGGGTGGTACACCTCGTCTTTTGTAATGGCATAACATTGTCTGCCATCATATCCACAATTCTTATGAGTGATTGTCGCTTCTACTACCTTGTTATACAAAGGGTGCGCTACTCCTACTGAAAAAATAACTTTTGCCATAGTCTTGATGTTTGTTAGGTTAATATTTGTTGTTTGCGTTGCAAAGGTACGAAATAGTTTTCAGTTATGCAAGCATTTGAGTAAAAAGTTTTAAAAAAAGCTCCATTGCTTTCAAATTCATCTGTCTGCTCTTGCACACCACAAAAGTAGTACAATTTTTCCAAAGTTCCAAACATTTTTGCAATTATTTTTCAACAAAATGTAAAAAAAAAGAGAGGTGAAAACCTCTCTTTTTTCGTTAGTTCTTTTTGCTCCACATATTCAGTAAACCATTATATGTTTCTTGTGTGTAGTCAAAAGCATCTAAACCCTCGTCGCTGATGTTTTGGCAACGCTTAATGATTATGTTCATTTCACGCATTGCGCCCCAAGAACGACCCATTAGCACCCTTAAACCCAATCTTTTGCCCTCGCCATTTATGCACTCGTGGTCTTTATGTCTTTGCACTAAACCACTCTTGCCAATGTTGGCAAAAAGTTTATCCATTGTTTCGCGTATGTCATCAAGTTGATATGATAACTTACGAATGTACTGAAACACTGCCTTTTCGCTTTTAGCACTGATTTGCTCAATGTCTTGTAGGGTCTTATTCATTTCCCTCACTTTGTTTCTATACGAAACGAAAGGCGCATTTATAGGCGCATAGTTTATTATATCTTTCGCCACTCTGCCCCATTGTCTATAAGCATTGTCATAGTATGCTGATAGACTCTTAATGAGTTTTATACTCTTGAGCATTGCTTTTATATCACTATCTAACAACTGAATGTCGGTAGGAGTATGTTTGCGTTTCTTTGGTGTTATACCTCGCTTTACTTTCATTGCCTTACGATAGGCATTGATGTCCATTGCTACGCCATTCACTACAACCACATTGCTTGTTTCAAAGTTCTTCATAACTGATAGAATTAAAAGGTTAATATTTGTTTGTTTGATTAGGTAGTGCAAAGGTACAAAATAGTTCCCATATATGCAAGCATTCGGGCAAAAAGTTTCAAAAAAAGTTTTATTGCCCTCAAGCTCAACTATCTGCTCTCCCACACCACAAAAGTACAACAACTTGAGCAATTTTCCAAGCATTTTCCAAATTATTTTTCAATTTTAACATATGTTAAAAAAAGTGTTAAAAAATGTTAATTGCTTGCATATGTCAAGAGAAAGCACTACTTTTGTGGTGTGGGAATACCATAGGTACTTTTTTAAGTACCCATATACAAAAAAAAGGAGAGGAATTAACTCCTCTCCTTTTTTCATCTCTTGTAGTGTAAACTACCTTGTTTCAACTCTTGCAAGTAGTCCAACTGCATTGCTATCACTCTCGTTTCCTCTGCGCTACCTTTGCTCTTGAAATATTGGGCGATGTCCTTGTAGTCAATCTCCACCCCATCAAGATAATACTGCACCTTGATTTCCAAACTTGGCGAGGTCTTAACAATCATATAGCGATTACCATTCTTTTTGCCCTCTGCAATGTAGGGAAAATGCAACCACTTGTACCACGCGGGTTTTGCCTCCTTGCCCTCTGCTCTCTCTTCCTTGACCACCTCCATATTCTCATAGTCGCAAAGGCGAATGCCACTATACGATATGCGCTTTGTAATGCGCCCAAACATTGGGTTGGGTTGCTTGTCCACCTTTTTATAAAGGTCTGCATCTACCTTTGAGGTAGGATACAAAACAGTTGCTGACAAAAACTGACCACACGCGATAGACTTGATAATGTTTTCCATAATTTCAAAGATTTAGTGTTAATACTAATTGTTTGCGTTTGCGTTGCAAAGGTAGCACTTTTTTTTCATTCCACAAAATTTTCAAGCACTTTTTTTTCAAAAATTTTCATTTTTTTATTAGGTGCTGTTTTGTGTTGTCTGCTCCTTTACACCAACAAAAGTAGTGCAATTTTTTGAAACTACCAAATATTTCAAGCACTTTTTTTCAAAAATTTTCATTTTTTTTTATTTCAGTATATTGTACCTATATATAAATGTCATATATCGCATTATTGTCTATTTTTAGGCGTTTTCAGCGACTTTTGCAATAAAGTGGATACGAACACTGCCTTGCCTATAAAGACCTCTTAAATAGGTTATTTTACAAAAAATAGTGCTGTGAATGAAATGAATGGACTACATAAAAAAAATGTTGTAACTTTACGATGTAAAAGGAAAACAGATACACAAAACAAAATTGTTCCCCGTGGAACAATTATAAAAAAAAAAGTAATACTAATTAAAAATTTTAAGATTATGGTAAACATTCAAGAAAAATTTAACAATTACGAGGACATTTATGGTGAGTATAATCTGGGTTTGCGTACTTTTGCAGAACTTTTGGAAAAAGTGCCTAAAAACGAACAAAAAGAATTAGTTAAAAGGGAAATTGAACGAACCTTCACTGCCCTACATAATCATATTGAAGATGAAAAGAAACGACTTTTAAGAACCTTGTTTATATAAACAGCAACCCCAATGTTAAGGAGTGTTAAAATGCTCCTTAACATTATTTAACATTTTTTAACATATTGTTCCCCGTGGAACATACCCCTCCATACCACCCCTCCCTATGTAACCCCTACCCCCTCCCCCTCCTATTTTATGCCTATAAATGGCGGACAGTTCTCCAAATAATTCCAGGAAAATTTTTTTTCAAAAAAGATAAGGGGTGGGGTCTTTTTTCTTTTTTATATGTATTAAAAAAAATTCCAGGAAAAATTTTTTAGTGAAATTATTTTGGACTTATATTTATTATAAATAAAAAAAGATAGTATGTTATGAACATAAAAGATGTATACAAGTATTTAGATGCAAAATACCCTAAAGATTTCCCAATTCTTAAACCCAAAATAAATGAATTTTATCAACAAGGAATAAAACCATATAGAATATATAATCTAATGTCACAATATATAGATTTAAAACCATATTGCAGTGCTTTAGATGTTCAAAATGGTGATATAATAGAATTTGTTAAGGCAGTAAGAATAGGAACTTTCCTTAAAGCAAAGTTTAACAATGAAGAATCCTTTTCAATTATGCAGAAAACTTTAGTTTTTGAAGATAACAATATCTGTATATTTAAACCAACAAATTTTCAAGAATCATCAGTTATAGGTGAACCAATTTGTTGTTTTACAAATAGTCAAAGAAAATGGGATAAACATTATAATGAATACCAAGAAGCAATTTATTATGTCTATGATGTTATAAAAGAGGATACACAGCATGATTTTGTGTCTATTAGAGTCAGACCCAATGGCAAGGCATTAGTTCTAGACAAAGAGCATAATTGGTGGTCTAAAAAACAAAGTATGCAATATATTCAATCATTAGAAGAAGGTGCATCATATATTACTACCAAAAATGGGAAACAATAAAAACTGAAAATAAAAAAAATAACCACTATCGTTTTGATAGTGGTTATTTTTATATTGATATAATTTTTATTTTTAATGTATATATTTTAAGTCTTTAGATAATTGTTGTATATCTTTTTCTAATTGTTTAAGAATAAATTCATTTTTTGAAGATTGTTTTGCATTTACATCTTGTATCATTGCGTTATATGCTTGATATAATTTATCCATTGCTTCTTGGAACATCATTCTAACATTATCTGTTGCATTATATTCTTTTAATATATTCTTATTAATATAATCATTTATAGTTTCTTTAATAATATTTTTTTCCATAGTATTTTAGTATTTATTAATAAATAGTATTTGATATGCGAATTATATTAAGAGAGAGTCAATTTAGATATTTATTTGAAGCGGCGACATTAAGCGACATATATACGAAATATTACAGTAAGATTCCAGAGGATATATTTAGACAAATTATATCTGCTGACCCTACATATAGAATAGAGAAGAGTGAGAAGATGGGTAAGTATGGTAAATGGTTATTAAGTTTATATATGAATCGTGAATTACAATTAGAAGATTTATATAAGGCAACCACATATTTAAAATATTTTATTAAGTATTATAATGTAATAAATGATAAAGACATTAATAAATGCAAGTCATTAAGTGATTTATACAATATTGTTGCTTATTATATGCGTAATGATTATGTTGCCACAAGTAAGAGTGATGAAGTTCGTAGAATAAAAGAGGGTGCTGAAAAGGTATATGAAGATAGTCGTTGGTTAGTGATTATTCCTCATACTAAGGAAGCGTCTTGTTATTATGGTAAAAACACTCAATGGTGTACTGCTGCTGAACATGGTAATAATCAGTTTGACCGTTACAATAGTGAAGGAGATTTATACATTAATATTGATAAAGCAAATAATGTGAAATATCAATTCCATTTTGAAAGTGATAGTTTTATGGATGAGACTGATAGTGAAATTGAAGCGCCTGTTGCTGAGACATGTGAATTAAGTGAAGGATTATGTAATTGGTATAGAGAGAACGTTGAAGAAGCTAACAAATTATTTGAAAAGAGGATTAATTTTTATTATATAGAAGAATCTGGTTATGATTATGATTTAATTGAAGATTCTGAAAATGAAAATGTATATCGTTTATATGACAAAACCAATAATGATGTGGTATGTGGTGGTTTAGTATGTGATGGTGGTATTCAAGAAATACGTCAATGGTATAGGCAATTATATAAGAAGCATTATGTTACTGTACCTAACGTTAAAAATTTATATACATTATTAGTAATTGAAAGAGATTATTTAGATGCGATGATTGATGATGCTGTTAGAATTGAAAAGATTGACAACGATTACAGTGATGGCGAAGATGATATAAACTTTTTTGATGTAACTTACGATGATGGTCGTAGATGTATATTACAAGACAATGGCATTCATCAATATGTATGTAAAGACGCATCTATGATACAATATATTTATTCGTTTGGTTATGATACAATAGAAATACGCAAAACAAACGGTTATTCTGATTTATTAAATTGGAGATATGAAAACGTTTTTTATGATTTAAAAGATATTGAAGCTGACGATGACGATTATGATTTTATATATGCAACAAATAAACATGGACAAAGAGTTAAAATAGATATGTATCACAGTGATGAAGAGGTTATTAGTGATGAAGAAGAATAAAAAAAGGTGGCTACGCCACCTTTTTCTTTTTAGTTAAATTATCTGCCCATTTTTCTGTATAGAATTTATAATATTCTTTCCAGTTTTTATTTTGTTTACTAAACCATTTATAATGTAGACAAGATGGTATATATATAATGAGCATATATAACGGTCCTAGGATATATGATTGTATTCTATGACCGTATTCGTGTCTTAATATGATAGTATCATCTGTTTTGGGATTGATAAAAATCCATTTTCCTAACACATGACTATCAAAATAATCTACATATACAATATTACTATTTTTGAATTTATGTGCTATAGTTAATTTGTTTTTTTTATATTCTGCATATCCTATGCAATTTTGTATAAATTCATAACAATTTAAAAATATTTTTTTCATAAACATCTTTTATTTAATATTTATAATAAACATATTTAAAATCAATGATATTATGAATAAATTAATAGAAAATACTGTTAAAAATGTACTTAAAGAATTCATCAATGAAGTTGTTGATGAAGATAGAACAGAGTTTCAAGATGGGTCTGTTGAAGTAGATAATTTTGATGGGGTTAGTAAATTATTAAATTTCAAAAAATTTAAGGATACCATTTATTTTGTACAAATCGTTAAAAGAGATAAAGATAATCCAGGTCAAAAATCAAGATATAATGCTTGTAAGTATTTAAAAGAATATTATTTTGAAGGGTTAGATGAATTTTTAAATGCTGAATCTGAAATTAAAGATTTATGTAAGAGAGAAAATGCTAGGGCATACATTTATATGAATGCACGTTCAAAGAGTGTAATTGATAAATGGACACAAATTAATTTATCTCGTATGAAAAGACATCGTGGAATGGATGATAAATTTGGTGGTAATGCTAAAGCATTGGCAGCTGGTCGTAGTTTTGATGACCCTTCTCGTCCATTATGTTTTATTGATGTAGATTCTGATGACCCAAAAGATATTGATATGGCATTAGCAATTATTAAATATCATGGAATTCAACCATTATATACATATAGAAGTTTAAATAATGGTATTCATATTATTCTTCCTAATGTAGAAGATGCAAAGAAACTTAAATTTGATATTATTAACGGTGATTTAAGAGGTATGAGCAAAAGAGTTCAAATGAATGCTAAAGTTGGTTTAGAAATTGATAAACCCACATTATTGTATGCTTGTTTAAAACCACAAGGATATGACCAACAGCAAGCAAGATTTGCAAGATGGACACAAGGTAAAGTATAAAAAAAAGAGAGGAAATTCCTCTCTTTTTTTATTATATTTCAGTATCCCATCTATCAGCATTGATTAATTGATTCACTGTACGCATTTCACGTCCCGCATTTAATAATGCATTAATAATAACTCTTGTTCTATTTTTAATTTTATCATCTGTTGCCATTTGTGCAATATTATTTAATGAGATTAATGTATCATTTAATGATTCATTAAAATTATGCACTTCTTCTTTTAAACGATACTTTAAATCATCATTATGTTGTTCATCATTAAAATTACCATTCATATCATACGAACTTTCTTGTAATGTATTTTTTATTGCTTCTTTTATTGTTTCTCGCAATAATATATCTTCATATGAATTATTTGATTCATTTAAAGAAGGTTTTAGTGATGTTTTAATATCTTCTTTAATACACATATCCATCAGATAAACAAATTTATTTAATTCCCCCATAAAAGATTCGACAACGCTTCTAACTCCAGTTAATTCTCTTCCTTTAATTGAAGAATAGAAAGATTTGGTGTCTCTTAACATATCTGCCAATAATTTTTTACTATTGGTAATATTATATCTTTTAGGTTTAAGTTCATTAAGTTTAATTTTGCCATATAAACCTTGGCACATTTCAGCGATTTCATCTTGGTTATTAGCAACGCTATCTGCAATGTCATCAAGCAATTTATGTTCATTCATATGTTTACTACTCCAATGAAGATTTTTAATTGCAGTTTTATACGCTTGAAGTTTATTAATATAATTTAAAATGTTTGTTTTCATAAAAAAAATTATTTATTATATAATAATAAATATCATGTTCTTAGTATTTATTAATATAATAATGAAAAAAAGATTTATATTAAAAAGAAATTATGACTCCTATTAGATTAAAATATTCAATTGATGGTCAAGCAACAACTATGTTTAATAAACCAACTAGAAAAGCTTGGATTAATTTTAAAAATTTGTTGCCAGAAGATATTGAGATGATTAAAAAAATTGCTAAACCTCTTATCCGTGATAATGAAGTTTCCTTATCTACTGACAAACCATCAACTCACGATGCTCCAAATACAGCGCCAATAGTTAAAACTTTAGAATATCTTCAATCAACTGGTAGATATTTAATGCCATCTTTAGAAAATTTAATGCATGAATTAAAAATGGGTTTAAAAAACATTGTTAGTAAAGAAGAAATGCATAATGCTAAAGAAAGCACCGATGAACTATGGATGGAGTTTATGAGACGATTGTCTGACCCCGAAATGCAAAAATTAATTAAATCTATTGCACCATATTATATGGGTGATTCAACATACGGTTGGAAATTAGCATATAACAATGTGATGAAAATTAAACATGAAATGCCAGAAGCAACTTTTGTTCAAACAGCAAAACAATGGCAAGATGAATTTAATCGTCAAGTTAATGATGATGCAACCCCATTAGTAATTTTAGTTCCTAAAGATAAAACCATTTATACTATGCAACAATCAATGGATAATGCGGGTTATAAAAAAGGAACACAAACAAGTGATTTGTCACCTCAACAAAATCAATATTTAAAAGTGACTGCTCGTGCAGGTACCGCTGAAGGTGGTTATAAATATGTAAAAGTGTATGATATTTCTCAAACAACTCTAAGAGAAGGTTTTGAAGATATATTTAATCAAACAGTGGGATTGAAAAATAATTTAACTGGAGAATTAAATGATGCTGCTATTGATGATAAAATTAAAAATGGTTACGCTTCTAAAGAAGCTGTAAATGCAATATATCATAATGAAAATGGTAATCCAATGTTAATCGCTAAAGCATTATATAATGGTATTGCACAAAACCATCCTGATATTAAATCATATTTACCTCAAGATAATGCATCTGAAGCAGAATTTGAACGAGCTTTTCAAGATATGGTCATAAAACTTGCTGATAAACTTATTGAAGAAAAGGCAAAAATTGTTAAATCTGAAAATAGACAAATTGGTATTAAATCAACATTAACAGCAATTTTAATTTTAACACGTTTAAATCCACAAAGAGTCGCTACTGAAATTGGAAGTAATGATTTTAGTCCAAAATTTTATTTTGAATTACGTGACATTATTAATGAAATTATAAGTATGATAAATAAAAACTTACCTCGTCAAGAAACTAAAAATATTATGAATGAAATGCAAATACCATATATTCAATCTGTTGAAGAATTAATGAATATGTTAGGCGTTGAAGATTCTGTAGAAAATATGGAAGAATCTTATAAGCAAAAACAAGAAACAATTAACCAATTAAAAGAAGGTTTTTTTAGAACATTAAATAAAATTTAAATAAAAAAAGGAGAGTAAATTTACTCTCCTTTTTCTTTATATTCTTCTATATTTTTTTCAGATAACTTACAATAATTTTCTGCCTTTTCAAAACCAATATAATTACAATTATGTTTGATAGCGGCAATTGCAGTAGTACCACCACCCATAAAAGGGTCTAATACAGTTATTGTTTCTCCTTTCGCCACACAATGAATTATATTATCGGGTAATTCTAATGGGAATGGCGCTGGATGTTCAGTATTTATTTGGAATGGAAATGACCACACTTCATTTTTAAATGGAGTATCCAATGTCCTATCAAAACGTGGTGATGGACTTTTAGTTAACCAAAAAATTAATTCAGTTGTTGGTAAAAATCTGCACCTATTTACATTATGAGTACTACCTCTATCCCATATAATTTCTTGTCTAATTAAAAATGGTGTCTTAAATAACCATTGATATGGTGAAATAATAGTTCCTTTATGGATGCGATTCTTATGATTATAGAACATAGAACCATCTTTTTTTAGCACTCTAAAACATTCTGTTAGAAATTCTATTTGCCAATTTTGATAATCTTCTTCATTCATATTATCTGAATTAATATCATTATCATATATGATAGTACCATGCCATTTTTTACCTTTTTGAAAACCATTCAAACCCATTTTATTATATGGTGGGGAAGTAATTATTAAATCAATAGAATTATCTTCAAGTTGCTTTAATCCCTCAATACAATCAACATTATATATCTTATTAAGTTCCATATTTTTTTTATAAAATATAAAAATAAATTCATTTATTTCAATATTTATAATAAAAAGTATTATATGGATTTTAGTTTTGAGAAAATTATACAAGAAACAATAGGTGAATATGCTGATGTTGAATTTAATGATAAAGGTGAATTACAAACTGATTTACCTATTGTTTATCAATTAGCATTTGAAGACCGCTTACCATCAATTTTTAAGAATGGTTATTCTAGAGAGTGGTTTGGTACTGCTGGCGGTAATTTTTATTGTAGAGGTGTTTATACCACATTTAATCTAAAGTCAACAATAAAAAATAGTATAAACAAATCGCATCTTTATGGTGGTGCTATTGTTAAATTAGGACTTAGTAGTTATGATAGATATTTTATTTGTAATAAAAAAATTGCGCAACAAGTATATGGTTCAAAATATACAATGGAAGACCAAATAAAAATGTTATTTGAAAAATTTCCTGATGTATATAACAAAATTACTCATCATTATTTATATCCTAGCATAATTGACACTAATGAGCATTACACATCAAACAATGTTCAAGCTTTATTGGAAGTATTAGGTGGTATGAGATGTCGTGCTGAAAAAGCTTTAGCGCTTTATGATATTAGAGGATTTGTTTTCCATGGTGCAAATGATGGTGATGTAACTATTATTAGAGACCCTAAATCAATTATACCATTAGCATTTTCTTTAGATGGGGCAAAAACTTGGGATAAAAAATATTTTTCTGAAAAAACAATTCAAAATTCAGCTAAAGACTATGACCCATTAATTTTCTTGGGTGCTGATGCTGAAAATTATGTTAATCCTCAAAATTATAGATTTATTAATGGATTTTGGGTTGTACAAAGAAAACAAGATAATAAATTTAATTTTATGGATGATAAGAAAAATATACTTTTTAACGAAATATGGTTTGATGCTTTATCTAAATTTGATGATAAAGGAAGAGCAATGGCAAAACTTGGGGATTTAGTTTTTTATGTTGATAAACATAAAAATATATACGAAAAACAAAATGATAAATATCCTGCAATGGAATTGAATGAATTCTTGGAAGAATTAAAAAATCTATAATAAATTTAAAGGGACAAGTCGAAATTAATCTTCTTGTCCCTTTTTCTATCATACTTTTTCAAATTTTTATGTGGTCTATTAATAGCAATCCATCTACCACCATTTCTTGCAAGTTCGATTTCACGATTTGCTTTCTTCATTGCTTTAATTGCAATGTCTTGTTCATTTGTTTTTCTTTTCTGTTTCATATGTTTATTGTTTTTTTCATAATTACATACAAAGGTACAAATTATTTTTGACATATGCAAATTTTTCAAGAAAAAAATGAAATTAATTATCCATTGCCCTTAAATCTCTATTAAGTGAGTCTCTTGAATGAAGTTTTTCCCCATCTGGTCTACGACCATTGTATTGATGTTTCCTATCAAAATCTTTTAAACCTTTAAAATACACATCTCTACCTACATTTCTACAATTTTGACTTGCCCATTTTAATAAACGTTCATCATCTTTCTCCATTGCATTATCTTCTTTATTAAACCATTGTTTATCATTTTCATCTTCAACACTTGGTTTATTTAAAGATTGATTTTTATGAAACGCATTTAAATCATCTGTGTTATTTTGTAAAGCATAAAGTGGGTCACTCATCATTCTATCGTAATCGCCATTTTCACTCAAAATACGTTTTACACTTTCTTTAATAATATTATGTAAATCACCTTCAGTGAGTCTAATTAATTGTTTTGCCATATTGTTATAAATTTATAACAATAAATAGTTATTGGTTAAAAAAAAGAGAGGTTAAACCTCTCTTTTTATACATACTTTTTCAAATCTTCTATTAAAAAACAATTTTTAACAATTTCCATTGTTTTATCTTTAAACAACACTGTTGCATATTTTTGTTCTTCATCAAAAGTTACTTTATCAATATCGGTATTATTAATAAATTTAGGTGTATATGTAAATTCGTCTTCATGGATAAATAACGCATCTTTTAATGTAAAACTTTTAATTTCCCCATCCATATGTGTCATATTGACAATTAAATCACCAATATTGCCAACAATTTTATCATTCCCAAGCATTTGAAGATAAATTTTTCGTCTTTCTTCCAAAGAAGTGTCATGACCACCAATCATAAATAATTCCCAATGATATTTAAGATAATTTAAAGAATGATTATTGACAATCACATTATCAAAATGTCTCCACTCTAAAGATGTTTCAGAAACGTGATTTGATACATTACTCATTGTAGGTCGTACAACATACCAACATACCCCACCATTACGTTCAATCATATCTTTTTCATTTGGAAAACGCACATCATCAATAACATATTTTTTTCCGTCTTCAATCATTTCTTTAATGCGTTCTACGTGCCAATTAAAATTATATTTACGTATTACATCAGTACCAACAATTTGTAATAAATCACGCACAGTATGAATTGTTATTCCACCAATAATTTCATTAATATTATCAAAAGGAATTTGTGTTTCTTCATGAATAATATCCACCCAATCTTTTCCAACAGTAATATCAATGGGTGTATTATTTCTCTTTAATACATTTAATTCATCTATACTAATATCTAATAAATTAGCGCATAATTGTTTAAGTGGCAATGCGAAATACAATTTTTCATAACCATATTGTTCACATATTTTTGCCAATTCAGTTTTTCCACTTGCTAATCTTCCACCAAAACCTATAATTTTATAATTCATATTTTGTTGTATCTCTAATAATTTTAACAAGTTCATCTTCTTGAACCAAACCAATGATTTTTTTCATTGGATTATTATTTCCATCAACAATGACAATAGTTGGTATATTTTTAATATTATATTTTTCCACTAACTCTATACCATCTTCGTCTTCTTCAATATCATGAGATACGAATTCTATTTGTGAGAATTCTTCTCTTTCTTTTACTTTTTCAAATATGGGTTTCATTGCATTACAAGGCGCACACCACGTACTTGAAAATTTCAAAACCTTTACACTCATCTTCCACCAAATTATTTTTAAATGCGTCTAATTAAACGCTTATTTTGTAAACTTGACAATTTTGATTCAGTATTCCTTTTGGGGTTTGAACCTAAAACCGTTTTATTTGTTTTTATTATTTCTTCAAATTTTTTAGATTTTTCTACAATTTCAAGTGCTTCTTTTACGCTTGAAATATGTATCTTAGTTGTTGTACTTAAGATAAAATTAACTTGTCTTTCAATTGATTCTAAGTTTTCAGATGTATTATGTAATAAATAATCTAATTCGCTTCCATCTAAAAAAACTAATTTATTCTTTGCTCTTGTAAAAGCAACATACATAAGATTGTGTTCTTGTTCTTTTTCCCAATCTTGCGTTGCACTTCTGCTTGGCATAAGTGAGGGACAAGCAATATATACATTATTTGCTTCCAATCCTTTTGCTTTATGGATTGTAGATAATGCAATACCTTCCTTTTTTTTATCACTAAAAATAGTTTCAATTTTAGCAATTAATTCTTGTTTTGTGTTAATATTTTCAGATAATGTTTCTAATGTATGAATCATATCTAAACGATTGGTTAATTTACTACTGTTCATAACAGTTACCTCATCCAACCCACTTAATATCATTTCTTGATTGCGAATTTCAAAAAGATTTTGGTATAATTGTACAAATACACCATTTTTTGTTAAATCCACATTTAATTCTTCCTCTTCAACACTATCTAAAAATCTAATTAAATTAATCCCAATATCTTTACCTCTAATAAAACATTTCTTACCCATTTTTATAAAATCGCTATACAATCTTACTAAAGGCGCATTGTTTCTGCACAATACCATATCACCATCTTCAATATCTTCTAATTTCCCATGATGAATAACTTCCCCCTTTCTACCATCATCATTTGCTTCTATAGTGGAAACATAATTTTGTGCGAATTTAACAATATTTTCAGCACAACGATACGAAATAGACAAAGGTAATGAAATGGTATTTGGTATGTTTTTCAATTTCCTAAAAGATTCAATATCTGCTCCCGCGAAATTATAAATGCTTTGATTCTCATCCCCAAAGAACGCATAACGTGTACCCATTTTTTGGCATTTCATTAATAATTCTCTTTGAACAGCGCTTAAATCTTGTGCTTCATCAACAAAAATGTAATCGTAATCATAACCAAATGTTTTAAGATGTAGTACATTAGGCAACCACACCATATCCCCATAGTCAATACGTTCAAGATTACCTTTACCCCAATTTAATGCTTGAATTACAACATCAATCTCGTCCCCAATAATATCAATATCGTGTCTTTTCACTAATTTATTAATATCTTTATGGGTTTCATATAGATTATATCTACTATAATCAATTAAATTACAAATATTATTGATAAATTTTAAAAACTTTTTTCTCCCTAAAGCATATGTATTTATTTTGGAGAGATAAGAAATGTTATTCATCACAAATTCACGATATTTTGTATCGTGTGGAACAATATCTATTCCACGAAAGTTACGCATTAATATATTAAAGCCCAAACTATGTATTGTTTTAATTTCAACATTATCGCGTTTACCAACTTTTGATTGCAATTCCTTAACAATTTCTTTATTAAACGCACAAAATAAAATACGTTTATCTTTAGGAAGAAGACTAATACCTTTCACCAAAGTAGATGTTTTACCACTACCCGCGCAAGCTTCAACAACAACATTCCCAACACCATGCTGTAAAAAATCAAATATTTTTTCTTGATATTTACTTGGTGTAAAATCTAATATTTGTTCACATTTTTTCTTTCTTCCCATTGTTTTTAATATTTGTTAACAATGCAAATATATAAATAAAATGTGTAAAAAACAAAAAAAGGGAGAACAAAAGTTCTCCCTTTTATTTTTACTCACCAAACAGACGAGTAATATTCTCCTTCAGTTGAGGATTTGTAGTCATCAAGCGATGAATTTTCTCCATCAATCGTGCCATATCACCCTCACCCTCTGTACGAGGACGTGACTCAGCAATTCTCTCACTTGTTGGAAGTTCCTCTCTAACAGGTGCCCCACTAAAAGGATGTGCTGACAAGAAATTAATCAGTGCGCTACGTGTTGCTCGGCGCAAATCAATCTCATTCTCCAATCCCATATCTACAACCATATCTACAAGTTCCTCGCGTGACAAACTATGAAGATTATGGTCTCCTCTTACATCATTCAAATCACCCATCTCATCCATCTGAGGGCGAATTGAATTCTCATTCATCTCGGGACTATCCTCCCAAGGACGAGGACGATTATCATTCGTCATTTCGCCAAAAGGCATACGAGGCGCACGCATAGGGTCGAATGGAGGCATTTCACCCATCGCAGGGAAAGGCATACGTCCACGAGGACGAGGCATACCACCATTTACGCTTCTACGTTTAGGAGCAATGGACTTAATCTCAACAGCATTACCAGTTGCAACCATAATCTTCACAAATGTATCAAGTGAAATATTAGCATCGCCACCCAATACTCTGCGAACCTCATCACGATGGATTCCAGTGAAAGAACTAAAGTCCTCAACGCTCACACCATGTGTGCGGAAAAAGTTGTTCAACTGATTACATACATCACCTTTAATACGGTTCTTAACATCACTCACGATTCTTGACATTTCTTCACGTCTCATGTTCATTTTCTTTTCAATTTAAATTACTACTATTTTTGTTTTGACAATGCAA
>JAEIGA010000977.1_pt1 | contig 42960 bp, 53 predicted proteins | sample 9270691 | NCBI WGS metagenome assembly JAEIGA01 (sample SAMN17057246, study PRJNA624740) | gut metagenome | biome: biome; isolation source: fecal sample | host: Bos grunniens | place: China: Xizang | collected 2019
AGAAAGATTCAAGATTATTATGCATCCAAATGTATTCTTAGATTATGCTAAATCATCTTCTACTAATACTTGGTTGAATAAACTAATCTACGAAGACTTCAAAGGAATTAAAGATGGATTCGTAACTGCTGGAGTTAATTACGACATCTATATTTCTGCTAACGTAAAACCATTCGTAGTTGATGATGACACTGACTTCAATGTATATCCAACTTATGCTTTCAGAGATGGTGCTTACGGAGTTTGAACATTACAAAATCTTCAAACTTTCTACAAACCATTCTGAGCTGCTGGAACTGAAGACCCATTGAATCAGAGAGCTACAGTAGGATGGAAATGTATGTACGGTGCTGCTGTATTGAACGACTTATTCATCGTAAGAATCGAATCAAGAGCTGGTACTGACTACGCATGGCAAGAAACTTTAGACTAGTTAGTTTGCTTATATATCATGGGCTGGGCAACCAGCCTGTGAGAATAATCAGACTGATATTTATTTCATAAGTAAGTAAGTATGGCAACAATAAGAAATATGTATAATAATTGGTGCTTAGAAGAACTTAGAGGGTCTACACAGGTTAATGAAGATGTATGGATGGCATGGTTCAAGAAATGACTATTGACATTCCAGAAAATGATTCTGGAGTTTGTTTCTGCTAAACAAAATACTTCATCTGTATTAGGGGATATAGAAGAATGAGAATCTGTATATAAATTACCATTGTGAGAGAGTTGAAAACCAGATTTCTATAGTATTATTCAACTAAGAGTAGCTTATGCTACAGATAAAAATGGTAATCCAATCTATAGAGTATGTAAACCAATAAGTCTGACTGATTATAACATTACTCCTACATGAAGACAGCATGGAGAGCCTATGATTTGGGGAAGAATCTCTAAGAGAAACCCTAAATATGTTTTCGTGGATAAAGACCATATCAAAATCTTTCCGACTCCTACACAGGATGTAGATAACTGAATTTTCCTAAACTATAACTACATGGAAGATGTGGATTCGTTGTCTATGAACACAAATATAAATAGTCTGAATCTACCATGGTACTTCCTAGATGCTATTGATGATTATATAACATTCAGACTCTATCAAGCAGAGAATCCAGAGATGGCACAATGGTACTATCAGCAATTCGAGAATACACTACATGATAATATTTACTGACTAAACAAGGATAAGAGACCAATAGATGAATGATTTGCAGATTTAAGATACTTTTATCATTACTAGTAACAGATAATGGCAGTAGGAGAAAAGAGAAATACAAATCAGATTTCACAAGTTAGCTGGACTGATGGTACAGCTATGGATGTCTATTACTGATTAGAACATAGTTTCCAATACTCTAAAGATATAAACTGTGATGATGAATTACACTGAATAAAATTATCAACTAAGGCATGTTTTGTGCCTTATTATTCTAAATGTCAACTAACTAGTTTATGAGATAATGGTGTAGTAGCATTAAGTGTAGATTGAATAAAGAAGCCAGTATGGTTTAATGATAAAGCCAATTCTAGCATAAAGTTTCCAAGCTGATGAACAAGTGCATGAATAGACGTTAGACCTAATCCAAACTATCATGTTACACCATGAGTAGTATTCCAAGACTATTTTTGGTTCTGAACGCAGGATTCTGGCGGAAATAATATGCTTGCTGCATATAAAATATGAACAAACGACAATCCATACATAGTTAAACCATCAGACCACATGGAGGCTACAGATGAGGATATATCTACTCCTATAGTTAATCCTATGCCTATGAGATGAGTAATAACTGCTATACTAAACTATAACAACACTAGATTAGTAGTTGCTACTTCATGAGAAGAGGCTGCTATATGGGTATATTATCCAGAGCTAGACCAGAATAGTCCAGTTACACAAACAACTCCATGAAGTGCTGAAAACTGAACCACATGATGGAAGAAGGTGCTTACTTATGAAGCATGAGTAACTATCGTATGACTTACTTGTTCTTTTGAATATCTAAAGACATGGTGTGTAGATGAATGATGGAATACTAAGGTTTACTACTATCAAGGTAACAACGACCTTAGAAACACATTCGTATATAATCTAGTAGATTTAACAGGTGTTAGGGTACTCAGAGTTTATTCTATTAACTGAATAGATTACTACGTATCAAGTATAGATTGAACTGATGGATTTGTGAATTTATATAAATTAGTATGAAACACACCTGTTCCATTATTCAAGACAAGAGCATGACTAAGTCCACTAGATGTAAACTATAAAGCACCATACTTTGTATGACCATGCTGATTAAATGCTGCATATAGTGCTGGTAAGTTCTATATAGCAGATGCCTATTGATTGTTCCAGTTCACATATAATCCACAATGATTCGATAAATGATATATGAAATGGAAGCTACAAGGTAAATGAGAGGATGAAAACCATCAGGTTTACTGAGTATGTGAGAACCAATGATGGCTATATGTATCAACAGAAGCATGATGCTATAGGATGAGAGTAATAGATACAGGTAACTCATGACTAGTTCTAACAGAATCAGATGTGCTTAGACTAGAGAACAGCTTTGGTTGGACTAATAACGATATAACAGATAATCTAAGATGATGATTCCAGCCAAAGTGAATACTAATATCACGTGAATATGAATGAAAAGAATGAGGTACATATACTAAAATGTTGGATGAAATCAGACTTAACTTTGAACTTAATCTTTACGCTGGAACAAACTGAGTTATAGATGTATACGTAAGTCCTAACAATAACTGGACGGTTACTCACACATTCAATGAAGCTAACTGATGGTATCATGTTATGAATATAACAGGGACCAGCTTATGAACAAGAACAGAGAAATCTAATCTGTTTAACTGCCTATGAAATAATGATGGTTCTAGTTTTAAATTCGACTGGCAGACTATTACTTATGCAATAGTGATTACTAGAGCCGCTTGGGATAATAATGAAGATGACGATAGACAACCTGCGAATGCAACCCCAATAGTAAGACAGATAGATGTAAGATACCATACAAAAGATAAAGTTAATAACGTTTATGATATAAATTAACCATGGAACGAGATTTATTTGATTGACAGCATGAATACTTAGCAACTCCTAAGGACTACCCTATCAGTAATAATGACAGACCAGCTACTTATGACCAGTTTATTACTCTTAGGGACACCTTAGTAGTTTCTAATAAATATTACGCTGATAAAGCTGGTAGAAGTCTGATTATATGAACTAAGTTAGATTGAACACCTACGGATACAATAGAGATATGGGAACCTAATATGTTCAGTCAGGCGTTCGAGCCTAATGGTAGCGTGAGTTGAACTCCATTAGGGAAGTATGTATCCACATGATGACATACATCGACTAATCCAATGAGCTGTGAGATAAACAAGAAATGAAGATACAGGCTACAGCATAAGGAACAGTTCATCAACATAGACCCAGATATAACTAGAATCCATAGTTACATAATACAGCATACCAGTAGCTGAGACGCTGAGAGAGCTGTATTTGACTGGGAACGAGCAGATTGAGGATTCTTTACAAGGATGACATCATTTGGATATGTAGAATGTGACCTAGATGTATGAGATTGGTTAGAGCTTAAAATACAGGACCAGGATAATAACGACATACCTAGTTCAATGTTACAGGCACAGTCAAACTGGCGGATGGTAGAATATATAGATTTAGCTTATAATATTTAATTCAATGGCAAAGAAGAAACCTACACAGGAAGAGATAATCCAAGAAGTTGGAGAGGTATCTAGCAACTGGGATAAATGAGATAAACCAGCTATGCAAGACCCTATTGTATGGAGAGAAGATTATAAAACTGAAGACATCATAAATGGATGGGACCCAAAGCTAATTAAGAATTGAAGCATGAATAAGGATGCTTATGGAGATGATGGGAACTGAGTAAATAATGTAGACATTCCAGAGATGTACTGAGGTAAGAATGATAAATATATGTGAGAATGAACACGTAACACATTTGAAGCATATAATCCTAATCTAACTACAGCATGATTAGACCCTAATTATAAATACTGAGTAGACGCAAGGATGGCAAACTCAGCAGAGGCTAACTATATAGCAAGGAGAAACGATAATATTGCGTCAGCTTTGTATAATGAATGAAGAACGTCTATGCAGGATGTAGCAGATTTTCTTAACCAGCAAGAATGATTTAGAAACAGTACAGAATGAGAAAGGGAGAACACAATAGCTTCAATATGGAAGAGAATTGGAGAAAAATGACAAGGATGAGAAAAAGAAGAAACCAAGAAAGAAGAATCAGATTTATCTAAAGCTGATAATATAATCAGTGACACTAGTTGAAAGTTATACTGAAAGACAACAGCAGATAGTGGTAAACCAGTAAAATGAATAGATACATTATCAGATGCTAATAGCGTATTTACTGCTATGGAGGAAGATAGAGCTAAGAAATTGAAAGAATTTGTTAGCCTTGACCCTAAAATCGTAGCGACTGCACAACTAAGCAATTCTGGTGCTTTCTGAGAACAGACTCTTAGAGACGCAGAACAATATTATCCAGAGTTCATGGCACAAGTAAACGCAGAGAAAAAGAGAATGATAGCACAAGAGAATGCGACAGCTATTGCTTCATGATGAGAGATTAAGACTTCTGCAGATAAAGTTGACACTAATACTGAATTAACAAGTTATGCAGTGAATAATGCAACTAGCACTACATCTGCGACTCAGCTTTTACAATCTATTGATAGTATATTAGAATCAAACGACACAGCTAAATCTGCACAAGAATTAATGTGAAGTATAGAGAAAGATATGGCTACACTAAAAAATAGATTAAAAAATCTGAGAGCAGAGGCTAATGCTACATTCAAGTGAGATGTGCCTGATTATCTAGTTAATGCTTATATGAATAATAAATCACAAGAAATACAGAATCAGCTTTCTATTCTTGAAGATAGATATAATGCAGCTTATAATAGATATAAAGCAGAACTAGGTAACGCACAATGGGAGAAAGAATACCAGTTAAAGCAGGAAGAGCTACAGTTAAAAAGAGATAGCTTTGAGCTAGATAAAGCTAAAGCTGAGAACGGAGTAACATGAACAACCGCAGAGACTACTCAAAATAATGTATCTAAAACCAGAGCTGAGAGGAACAACAATCCTACAGCCATGACAACAGATATGGCTAAAATGCTATGATGAGTATTATGACAAGATTATGAGATATGAGATGAATTTATATGATGAGATGGTAAGACATATTATACTGCCAAACTTATCTGAGACCCTATAGAGACTACAATCAGACTTATAGATAGATGAATAGCTAATTGAATAGACCCATTCTATAGAAAGAATTGACAACCTAGATGGAGTTATATATGAACTCTATGATTAAGTAAGTCAATATGGAATAAGTTGAACAACGAGCAGAAGAGGACAATGGTATATAAGATGCTAAAGCATGAATGAGGTAATATGGATAACATGGCTTATTATGTAGAGAACGCTAATAAGTCACAAAACCAATATTCAGATGCAGATTATTCTAATTTTGAAAAGTTCTTGGACCCAGAAACAAATCAAACTACTGTTAAAGCTATTGCAGCTAAATACTGATTTGAGGACAATATAGCATGAATGACAATATTTGCCAATAATGCACTTAATAATAGGACTAGCAATTATAATCCTGCAGTTAATATGTGATGATGAACTACTAATTCAGAGGGTAGAACAGTAGTTACTAAAGATTGAAAGACAGTTACTTACGCACCATGAGTTACTGAGAATGATTCAAGAATATGACAACCATGATTTGACCCAGTCCTTGGATATAACACATCAAGAATCGCTCATTATAAAGAGATACTTGAAGATTCTAAGAAATGGAATGACGCTTCAGAACAAGATAAACAGGAAGCGTTGTTATTTGACCAAGCAAGAAAGTGAGGTAAAGATGTATTTGATTATGAATGAAGAATGAACGAAGATGACAAGAGAGCTTGATTCTTATTGGACGCTAAACCAATATACCAGGAAATAATATTAAAGAAAGGTGATATGTGAAATAAATGGTCTTCTATATTGGAAGCGTTAAAGTTAAATCCATGAGACACTAATGCTAAAAGCACTGCACTAAAAGAGGCACAAGCATGGCAAGAATGGCAACAGGCTATGGAATCAGATGCTATGACAAATAATATATTAGTATGATTAGAGTATATTATGATGCAAGATGCTGGTACAATTCAGAGGAATATGATTATGTCTACGCCAGAAGAAGAACGGACTAATGATATTAATTTAGTAATTTCTCCAGAGGCTAGGTCTCGAAGGTCTTATTATAATACTATTATACAGACGTTAGCATTAACAAACTTAGTTGACCTAAGAAGTCAATGAGCTGCATTTGGTAACTTATCTAATGCCGAATGAGAAAGAATAGAGAAGGCTGCTAGTAATATAGACTATAAAAAGGATAACGATTCTTTTAAAAGTGCGATTGAGGATGTGTATATCGCTATGAGAGATGCAATATGACAACCTATTTCTAAGGAAGAAGTACATAAGATGTGGAATGCGGAGAGTAGCAGAGATTTTACTAACTATATAAAATTAGACCATTCTAACACAACATTCCCATTTTTCTGATGGCAGATAGAACGTGGTGCTAAAAAGTGAAAGTCTCCTAGTACATATATTAATTATGAACCATTAGATTTATGATGAAATAATAGCGGTTCTTATGAGTATAACTTTGGTTGATGAGATACGACAGATTACAGTAAATGAGCAAGTGTGTTCCAGAACCAAATGTCTAATAAATAATTTTACTATATAACATACAATTATTATGTGAGAAGAGAATTTAAACATTCAGAGTAATGCAGGGAAAGCATTTTCTCCATATAAGAACAGGTTGAGGCAGATTTGAGAGTCAAGAAAGTTAATGAAACAGCAAGCAGAAGATGCTTCTATGGAACATTTGGCTGCAAACTCAGAGAATCTATCTAACTGGTCTTATAATGTTAGCAACCCAGAGCTTAGTAAAGAATACAATAAGTACGGTCAGATGTCTGCGGTAGCTTATATGGTAAAATATGCAGCTAACAGAGCATGACAAAAATGGACTGAGTCTACTCCTAAAGACATCATGAGTAAGTTTTATACTCTTAATCAAAATCCAGAGATACAACAGAAAATAACAGAATTCATCAATTCAGATAGAGACCCAGAGGAATTCTGAATAGAAATGTGATGGATTCCAACAGAGATAGAGGACAACATGGGGTTTTGGGAGAAGCTACTATTCACTGATGGTAGGAATATAGACCGAGCGTTATGAGATTGGCAATGAGATTTATGGAATATGCTTACATATCCATGAAGAACTATGGCACAAGGGTCAGTTGACTGGCACATGGATAAATGGAAAGAGAATCCAGATGACTATTATGCTAAAGATTTAGACGCTTATGCAATAGATGATTATGCTTACAGAAAATACTGAAAGACGACAGAAAACATGACGGACGAGGAGATAGATAGGCTTATGTTAGATTTTGATTTAGATAGAGCTAAACAATGAGAATATAGAGACTGAGAATGAACAGATACAGTAACTGTTCAATGAAAACCATGGCAATCTAGTTTAGATAGATGAAGGCTCGATATTGCGATGACTGAGCTTTGAGCATGAGCATTCTTGGAATGACTTAATTTAGCATTTCCATGAGCTACTGCATTAATCAGTACAGCAGCAGTTACTCCAATAACTAAACAGATACTATGAGGTATTGCATCATTATGATGATATGTATGAGATTTAGTGTTCCTAGAACCACATGTTAATTCATGGGTAGAGTCTTTACCAGAAGATGTGCGTGAAGAAATACGTTGAATATGATGAAACGTTATATTGGGTGCTATATTATGAAAGACTATGAAGCGATGACGACCAAAAGTACAAAAAAGTAATTGGTTCCAATCAGCTTTAGAAAGCCTAGAATCTTCTGAGATAATAGGTGCAATTTCAAGAGCATACTCTAGTGCAAAGCAAAAAACATGAGAATGGTCTTATAAAGCATGAGAGAAGCTTGGTAAAATGTGGAGGTGAGAAAAAGAACCTAAACCAGAGTCTACTGGTGAGAAATCTTCAATCCGAAAAGATTTTGTTAGGGATGCTGGTAGAGATTTAGAGCCAGTATGAAAAGCTATTAATAAAGGTATTTGATATACTCGTGAGAACTTAATACAACCAGCTATTGAAAGAAAGACCAATCAGTGAAATTGGGAACGTAGAATGCCAGAAGCTACAGACCCTGTTGAAATAGAGAATATTAAATGAAAAATAAACAAGAAATCATGAGAAATAACTAATGCTAGCACTCCAGAGACAAGGCAAAAAGTAACAAATACATTATGAAGATTGTCTAATTCTGATAGAGAATTGTTCTCACAGCAGAAAGATTTATGACAGCTAAGTAAGACGATTAGTGAAAAATTAGAAAAGCCTATAATAGATACTGAGGACTCAATATTAAATAAAGATAAATCTCTTGTCACAAAGGATACAGTAAAAAGCAAATATTGAAATCAAGAATTAGTAACAGAAGATGCATCATTATGAGAAGTCTCTTCTACTACATGACCTGCTGCTAGATGAGATGTTGTTAATAAAGCATTCGATAGTTTCTTTGATATGGCTAGAAAAACAGAATGAACAAAGAGTATAGATACATCAGCCATGGAGAATTTGCGGAAGAAATATAATGAATGAAGCTGATTGACTTCTTTAGAATTATATAATATAGCGAGGTATCTGACAAGGAAATTCAGAATATTCCAAAGAGATTGAAGCTGAACTATCAGAGATACTGTTTCTGCTCAATATATAAATGATTTAAGAACAGCAATCAAAAATATAGCGAAAGATAATATAAGAGATACGTTGTGAGCAGAATATGCAAATTACCTAGATTTGTTAGATAAATTCTATTGAGATGCGGCAGTTACTAATGACCTTCTTTCAAAGATGTTCACTGATGCATTGAAAGAAGAAAATAAGATTCCAAGTAAAAATTATGCACAAGAGAAGGTGTCTAGTATACCTGCAACGGTTACTCAACTTAAAAATATGTGAAAGGATATATTATGATGATGAGATAAGAATACTCCATATTCAGTAAACAGCGAGCTTAACTATAAATTAAAGCTATTCGATGAAGACTTTGATATGCTATGAAGAAAATTAGAATGACCTTCACTAGAAGAGATAATTAAAGAAGTTGAGAAACTAAGTGAAAAAGAAACTACATGATTATCTACTAAGAACAGACAAAACTATTATAACAACCAAGTTGTATGATTGAAAGAATTATTAAAATCTCTTTGATATTCAGAAGAAGAGATTAATGCGGAATTAACTAAAACTAGTTGATACAGATTTATAGAAGAATGAGAAGCTTACAAAGAATTTGACAAATGAACTAAGGCGACAAAATCTAAGACAAAAAGAGAGCTTAATAACTTAAAAAAATGACTTAGTTGAGAATCAGAGAATACGTCTTGACTTTTTAAATAAGATTAATACAAATTAATTGTATTTATCCCTAACCAAATACAATCATGATTACGCTACTAGTATTGTTCTTATTGCTTGATACGCTGATTCCTGCTGCAATCCGATGAGCAGCAAACGCAAAAGGATTCAAAGAGGATTTCAAACGTCGAGAAGAGAGAACACAGTATAAGTCTTAGAACCATATCAAAAATAGAGAAAGGACTGAGCAATCAGTCTTTTTTCTTTAATTAAAAATTGTCCACTACCAGACTATATTACACTTAGATTTATTATCTAATGGTATCCTATGGAAGTAAAGAGCGTTTACATGGATTTACAGGAGTGAAAGAAGAAAGGGAATGTGTGGAGGTTAGAGAGTGAGGTATTCAAAAAACCAATAGAGATAAAAATCTGATATGATAACAAAGAATTAGCTGAGTTCAAAAATGATGTTAGCTCTTTAAGGGAAGAATTAAATTCTAAGCAATATCAAATAGATAGGCTCATTCAATCTAGTGGAGAATGTTTAGATGGTCGTTTAGAATTATGAAGACTCCTTTATGATAAGCAACACCAGATAGATGAGCTTAGATGAAAAATAGAAGAAGATAAATCTGGAATTAAACAACTCTACAAAGTGATAGCTGATTTAAAAACGATGGTAGAAACACAGAGTGGAACAATTCTCCATCTCCAAGATGAAATGAAGCTAATTCAAAAAAAGATAACGAAACAACCTATGGTTTTCCACGATAAATGATTCATATCTTGAAGGGAAAGTAGTGGATTATGAATGGTAAACATTCCAGATGGAGATTATCTGCTGATAGCGAAGTATGTAGTTTGAGAACATAACGAATATGTCACAAATTGTGACCAGTTGATGATGGATACTATTCATGTAGAAGGTCAGCATTATATACCTTTCTACAAGCTAGAGTGAGGTACAGAGTTAGATACACCTACAGCTACTATATATTATGATTTAGTCTTTATACCAATGTAATGTACGTATATGTCAGTGATAAGTGAAACATAATCATGAGAAGTAGTTTCAGATGGACATGAATGCAGAACAAGTACAGAGAGTATATCACAAGTTATAGTATGGAGGATAATCTAATCTTTGAAGAGAATCAGATTAAGAAATATGAGAACTCTAAGCAATACATAGAGGATACAAACAGATACCATTTAACAAAAGAGCTAGAAGATACAAAAAGAAAAAATGCTGAGCTTACTACCATAGCCAATGCTAAAATGAAGAAGGACTTGGAACTAGAGGTTAAGGGACAAGAGCCAGATGAATACAATAAAAAACTTTATTTATTAAAGAATATGAAATGATTGCAACGTTCGTGATGACAGGAGAATGGATAGAGCTACCTATAGAGATAGGTATGGAGAAATCAAAACTATCTGATAGGATTACCGCATGAGATAAAGTAACAGATAGTTTCTGAGCTTTATTTGATTCTCTATGTATAACAGCAGACGAGGATAACGCCAGTTCTGTACTAGTTTCAGATTACACAGAAGACAAACAAGTGAATGATGGTACTAGAGCAGACTTCATAGAGCTTAATCCTAGTGCAGAATTACATCTACCTTGGAACAGACAGGTACAAGCATTAAACAGACCATTCGTTATGTGACAGGCGTGAGATGTTATTAAGGTTGTTGCTAGATAGCAATCAGCCTTTTTTATTACTTATTTATTATAAACATGAACTTAAAAAGACTATGGGATACAGAGAATAAAAAAATCGTATGGGCTATCCCAACATGAGACCCACACACAAAGTTACAAGTATGGACTAATGATGATGGAAGCAAGTTTTATGTATATGACAGTTCTAAATGGATAGAATTAAGTCCAGCTGGTGTTACAGTTAGTGAATACTGACCTGTATGGAAAGAGTTAGAAGATGAAACTGTTGGTTATTATTTAACTAACGAACCTACTAACTTATTCAACCGAGATGAAGGAGAAGATGTAGCTTATGCTTTCAAGAACTGAACAACAGTTTTACAAAGCTGAAAGGTAAAGGAAGGAGAAACTCCAGAATACACAGGAGATACTCCTACCAAAGCAGCTACAGCACAATACACATATACATTCAGCTGATGGAAACCAACAGTATGACCAATTAGTAAGAAAACTGATTTCAAAGCACAATTTGATAGCACAGTAAATGAATACGATATAACTATTGCACCTAATGATAGCGACTATGGTACAGTAGATGAAAGCTCTATAGATAATGTGCCTTATGGAACTAAGATAGCAATTAACGAAGAAGACTACACACTAGTTATAGGAGAAGGAGATGATGCAGTAGTAGTAACAGGGACACCTGCATCATGATATAATATAGTTAATTGGACAGATGACTTAGGAGAAGCTCTACCTGCAACACTTAGTGGAGATTTAAGCATAGTAGCAGTATTTGAGCAATTGATTTAACTAATAACACTAAACAATAATGGCAACAAGAGTCGTAGAGTGAAAGAAGCCATATACATGAGGTAAGGCTATAGAGATTGATGAAAATAAAGTTATTAGCCTTAGACTAAGAGATGAAAATAATCTGATTATCTATGATGAAGGAGATGATGAAATCTATGTAGATTTACAACTCAAAGATTGAATCAGACCTACTGATGCTTTCCCTGTATGAATTACTACAGGGAGAGTTCTAGTAGCAGATGACTGGGACATTACTGGTACACTCATCTGTGCTAAAACTACTAGTTGAGATAACATCAAACTCCTATACGGAGATGACGGTACTCTTTGGATAGATAACTGAACATGAACGTTCAAACAGATTTATTTCAAGTCTGACGTAGACCAACTACTGCAGGAACTTAGAACTTATGTAAATCAGCAACTGGCTTTAAAACAAGATAAACTAATAGCAGGGGATAATATAAACATAGACCCTACAACTAATACAATTAGTGCAGATGTACCACCATTAAGTAGATTCCTTTCTCTTTGGGATTGTGCAACATGATTACCACTCAGCTTTCCTGCTTCTATTCCTTTCGATTACGTAACAGGAGACCATTACCTAGTAGAGACAGTATGAACTACTAACTATAGACCATCTGGTTCTCAATACACAGGAGTGGCAAGTACAACAGTAGAAACAGACCCAGATATAGCGATATGAGATTCATATATCTATGACGGTACAGTATGGTTACTACAGAAGAACTCATGAGGAGGAGGATGAGGAACAGTAGTAAGTTTTTCTAATATAGTATGAAATCCAACAGATAATACAGCATTGGCTAATGCACTTAATGCTAAAGCAAATGCTACGGATGTAAATACTAAAACATTCTATTTAAGTTGAACTTCTGGGGCAACTGCACTTGCAGAAGCACAAGAAGCATACGATTGGTACTTAGCAGGGGAAAATCCTATTATTATATACAATAATATGGCTTTTTCGTTGTATTCAAATACTACACTAGCCATACAGTTTGTAAGTAATTATGATTATACTCTTGTTAATAACTCATATACGAAAATATACAAAAAAAGTTTGACGTTCGCACATGATTCATGAAGTTCTACTATTACTAACATATATTATGACAATCAGAATGTTGATGCTGTTCCTTTTTTGTCTCCTTGAAACGACTATTCCACACCATACACACCAACATACAACTGAAGTCCAACAACAAAGAAATACGTAGACGACAAAGACACATACATTGGAAGTTCTGCACCTACCTCAAACTTGGTAGAATGAAGACTATGGTACGACACAACAAATGACCAATTAAAAGTCTATGATTGAACTAACTGGAATGTAACAGGGGCTGAGAGTAATACTAAGACGTTTACTATAACATGAACTACAGGGACAGCTAATATATCTGCAATGCAAGAAGCTATAGATTGGCTAAACGCAGGTAAATGTCCAATAATATATTATAACACTCCAGGATATGAGAATTATTGATTCTATACTGCACAATACAAAAGTAGTTCAACAGTTAAATTTCAGAGGAATCGATGATTACAAGACGCATCCGCAGTTCAATTAGCACCATTAAATCGTGCGGTTTTGTCAGTGTACTTAACAAATGGAAGTGTAACATCTATGAGTTATGCCAGCAAAATCCAGTCTGTTTTAACTACAGATAATACCACATCTTATACTCCATCATGAAACTATAATCCAGCTACAAAGAAATATGTAGATGACAAAGCTACAAGCCTTATGAATGATTATAGTGAGCAATGGATGACTTTAGACGCTAGTCAGCAGGGTTTGGGTATAGATGCAGATAAAATCGACCAAATTTATACTGCCTGTCTTGATGACTATAGACCAATATTATTCAATATATATGGTCTTTCATCTTATAACCAAATATTCAGTAATGATTCTGCATTCTTCTATACGAATCATTATTATTATACACAATCTCCTAATGAAGAAATAACATTGTATTTGTCATCTATGATTGGTTGATTTACTAACGAAATCTATAACTTAACTATAATTATAGATGTAGCAAATCAAACTGCATATATAGATGAAGACGCTGTAGAGTACACATCTCCGAACAGAATCCAAGTAGTAGGTTCATTACCTGCTAATCCAGATGCTAATACTATTTATATAGTACAATAATAACAATGTCTATATACGTATGATGAAATGAAATAAGCTGAATATATTATTGGGATACTAATTGGACGCCAGACCCAACTAGAACATTATTATATTTAAAATTCGACAATAATCTAAATGATGATTCTGGTAATAATGTCAGCGTCACATGAGCATGAATATGATACGGTACAATAGGTAATAACCATTATGTAGAGATGACAAGTAGTGGTAGTGGATGTTCAATAACTCCACCACCATCTATTGCTAATGTAATCTGAACATGAGATTATACAGTTTCATTTTGGATATACTCTGTACCTAGTACATACTATTCTACATGAGAATGAGCAATGGCATTTGGTGTTTGGTATGATTGAGCTAATCCACGACCATGAATATATCTATTCATACATCAAAAAATCAATTCTGGTACAGATAAAATTAATGCAATGGAAGCTGACCAAGTAGACCACCCATTCACTACATCTGCATCTACATTAAATAATTCTTGGCACAATATAGTAATAACTAGGGATAGTTGAGTAGTAAAAGGATATTTAGATGGCGTACAAGAAATGAGTGCTACTCAGACACGCTCATTCAATAATTGTGACACATTCTTTATCTTAAATAGGTCTAATTTTTCATGACAGCAATGGAAACAGACATGAGCCAAGATGAGTGAAGTTATTTTTGAGAAAGTAAAACGAACGTCAGACGATGTAAATAGTTATTATAATAATACAAAATCAAATTATATTAATGTATAGCATTGGAAACTTTATCTGATATGATTAAATAATATGGTATGGAAAGAAGTAAAAGAGGTATATGTATGAAGCACTAAGGTACGACCTACTACATTGCCATGATTATGCTTTACGGCAGAAGATGCTGGTGCTACAATAGCTCTAACTAAAACTGGTTCTCCTACAAGTGTTACAATAGAAACTAGCACGGATAAATGAAATACATGGTCTACATATACCATTTGAGACACTATAACTCTCTCAAATGTTTGAGATAAAGTATTGTTTAGAAATTCATCTAGCACTACTACTAATTTTTCTACAAGTTCAAGTTCATACTATAAATTTACTATAACATGAGGGAAAGCATGATGTAGCTGAGACGTTACTTATTTAATAAATAAAGATGGATGAGTAGATACGATACCTAACAATTATTGTTTTCTTAGATTGTTTGATTCTGCTGTAAACCTTACGACTACACCAGAGTTGCCTTCAACTACTCTAAAAAGTTATTGTTATAGATATATGTTTAATTGATGTACTAGCTTATTAACAGCACCAGAATTGCCAGCTACAACTATGAGTACATATTGTTATGCTAATATGTTCTATGAATGTACTTCATTAACAACGGCATCAGCGTTGCCATCAACAACATTAGCCTCGTATTGCTATTATTATATGTTTCGTAATTGTTCTTCGTTGACAACGATACCAAAACTGCCTGCTACATCGATGGCAAGTTACTGTTATGGCTCTCTGTTCTATAATTGCTCATTGGTAAAATTTTCATCTACACAAACATGAGAATATCAAACAGCATATAGAATACCTACATCATGAACAGGTAGCACTGCATCCAACTGGAATACGAATATGTTTACTAATACATGATGAACATATACATCAAATCCAACAATAAACACAACATACTATACAAGTAATACAGTGGTATAAACAAAAAAATAAATCAGAATTTTAATTCTCTTTAATATACAAATGGCAGTAAGAATAAAAGATTGAATGATTCCTTATACATGATGAATAGGAATAGAGATTACAGATAATCATGTAATCAATGTACTACTCAGAGCTATGAATAATCTAATCATGGTAAATGAAGATAGGGAACTATATGTAGACTTACAACTACCAGACTGAATCCAGCCAGATGATGATTTCCCAGTAGGAGTTACTACAGGTAAAATCCTAGAAGAAGACTGATGGGAGATGAATGCTATCATCTTAAACTGGAAGACTACTAGTTGAGACTACGTCAGACTTATATATTGAGTAGATTGAAACTTATACTACGACCCAGGAACTGGAGAATGGATAAAGTTAGCAACATACTCTATGATTGAGAATCTAGTATTAGATACTAATGTTAAAGTTTTCCGTATAACATGAAGCACAGGTGCTACTAATCTTGAAGAGGCACAGAAAGCGTATGACTGGTATATGGATGGTAAACGACCATTAATTATGTGGGGATGAATTGGTAGTTTATATACCATAGTCCCATCTTATTCATCAGACACACAGTTAAAATTTATACCATTAAAAGATGAGATTTGACATACATCTAGTACACATTCTTTTTATGATATAGAGCTATACTTAAACGCTACTAATAGAGAGGTAATTAATATTAATACAAATACTGTTACAAGAAGTACATTCTTGGATACAAACTATGATTACTCCACTCCATATACGCCACAATATAATTGAAGTCCTGCGACTAAGAAATATGTAGATGATGGATTAGCATTAAAGCAGAATATACTAACTCCAGGAACTAGAATTACTATAGACCCTGTCACTAACGTAATCAGTGCAGATATTACTGGTGTATTTATCTATAAGTGAAATGTAGCAGACCCTACAGCATTACCTAGTTCATGACAAGCAGTTGGAGATTGTTGGATTTCAGAATCAGACGACTTAATGTATGCTTGGGACTGAACTCAATGGAATCAGATATGATGAACATCAATAGATTTATCTCCATACTTTAACAAGAACACTGATACATCAGATAATATTACACAATGAACTCAGAAATTATTTGTAAATCAGACTGAAAAGAGCTATTGGAATGCTAAGCAAGACGCATTAACTGCTGGAGATAACATAGATATTACTGACAACGTAATCAGTGCAATAGTTCCAGTTTATACAGAGGGGACAGCAATAGATATAACTAATAACGTCATCTCTAATGAGAAACCATTTGACCCAGAGAACGCATGAACTTTAGCACAGGTATTGAAAAAAACAAGTACAGGGTATAGATGGAGTGATGAAGTAGAATGATTCGACCCAGAAAACGCAGGTACTACTGGACAGGTTTTGAAAAAGACAAGCACAGGATACCATTGGGCGGATGAGAGTTGAGGAGGATGAGGATGATGAGGATGAGGTCAAACGTATACATGAGGAAGCGGTATTACTATCACACCTAGCAATGTAATCAATAACACTAAACCATTTGACCCAGCAGGTTCATGAACTAATGGACAGGTTCTTACTAAGACTACAGCAGGATATACATGGGCAGATGCAACAAATGTTATGAGCTGGTCAGTAGAAACTGGGGAGAGCATTTCATCATCTGTACTAGAAGAAATAGTTAGATGGTTGATAGCAGATTGAGATAACTGAGCTATCATAAAAGATGCTACAACTAGGGATACTTTCCTTTTCTTAGAGAAGACATCAACTAGCACTACTGTAGTATTTAAATTCATAGGTACTAAGTATAATTCAGAAAGATACGCTACACAAGAGTATGGAGACTATACAGTATGATGGGAGAACGTAATCAATATTATAGTAGATACATCAACAGAGCCTTTCATATATAGTTATACAGTATGAAGAAATGAAGATTCTGATACGATTAGAAACTATATATCAGTAGAATGAGCATGATACCAATATCCATTTAAGCCTACACAACCATATCAGCCTGCTACGAAACGGTATGTAGACCAGGTTGCAGCTGGAACAGTAAGTACCCCAGCAATAACTAATAACACAACAGGTACTACAACTACTCTTTCACAAGAACGAGCATGAACGCAGGCAGAATATAATGCTTTATGAGGATATACAAACTGAGTAATTTATAACATAATCGGTTCATAATGGCTATAAAGATTAATGGGAAGGACTTAGTTAAGAGAATTATAAACTGACAAGAGGTAAGTAAGGTCATTCTGAATGGTAGTCAGATTCGACCTACTTACCAACAGTATGTTAATTATCATGTGGTTTCAAACTTTGCATGATGAGGTTGATGAGGTTGAGGTTGATGAGCAACACCATCTTGACGAACCAATAATGGATGAGTATTTGGCGAATATGGAGTGAGTAACTGAGGTTCTGGACAGGTAGTAAACCAGAAATATAATGGTTTGCCTTCTCTAAAAAATGCAGTTAAAGTCGAGATTATATACCAGATTTATTGGGACCTTTCAGAGATTACTACTCCATTTGACGCCACACTTCTAAGGAATCAGAATAGAGAATACTATACTAAACTAGTGAGTGGATGGGACCAAATATTCTGATGTTCAAGCGATTTGTCAGCTTCACTATCTGGGGCGACAGCATGAGCATATAACATAAGAACTGTACTAGACTTAGAACATAATGAAGCTACACAGGTAATAGAATGACCAAATGGATTCCGTTCGGATGTAGGAACATATACATTAAACGGTACAGAGATTGCTAATATAAGGAACTGTAACGAATATGTAATCTATCTGAATAACTGAGTAAGTCTCTCACAGGTAGACTTCTATGTATACAACGGACACGTCTCATCATGAGTAGGACCAGGAATCTACCATCATACAGTTATGGGATTACTAAGTTATAGTTCGGACGGAGAAAATCGGATTACTATTGCAGATAAGGATATTGGTCAAGAAGTAACATGAGATTGGTGTCCTAACTGTTACCAACGATGAAACAACTACGCATTTGAATATCCATGGTCGTGAGTTACAACATCCAGTACAAGAGTAGACGCAAGTGCATACTGACCAAGTACATACGATTCTAGTACATTTATTACATCTGAAGAAGCCTTAGACTGGGATACATCAGGTAATGCTGACCTTTGGGGATGAGTAACTGGAACTAAAATAGCACAGCAAGGACCATGTCCTATATGATTCCATGTCGCCACAGAAAGTGAGTTTACATCATTATTCAACATCATAAATTCACTAGTATGAGACTCAACGATGGACACAATAAAACAATATTTGTTAATAGATTTCTGGATACGTATGGATTACTATGATGCAACGCCATATTATGCAACAACATCGTTATGGACTTGGATTTCTTCATCAATAGGTAAAGTAGTATCCTTAAATTCAAGAACTCAAACCGTTACCACACCAAGTACGGCTAGTGGATATGGATTACCAGTACGTCCATTTAAAAACGAACCTGTAGTTCCAGATGCAACATGGACAGTTTTATTTCAACCTTCATAGAAAATAAATGACACAAGCTGAATGATTTGCATTCAATATAGCCTGAGGAATTAGTCTTGGAGTAATCCTAGACTACTTCTGAATGGCACAAGAAACATTAATAATCCTGACTGCTATGTTAGTATTAGACTGGGTATTCGGCGTTATTAATGCTTATATACAGTGAAATTTACAATCTAAACTTATGGTAACATGACTAGTTAAAAAGCTGACTAGATGGATGTTGCCATTTATAGTAATAGCAGTTATGAGATGAGCTGGATTTGATAGAGTTGATTTAGTATCAACAGCGATTCTATCTATCCTAATAGTAGCTGAATGATATAGTGTAATCTGACATATATACTCCATAAACTATAAACAGAGCTTACCAGAGATAGACGCTATTAAAATGCTTTTTGAATGGATAGGTAAATTATTCAAATCTAAATTAGATGATTTAACACCTAAGGATTGAGAATGAAACGAGACTACAAAATAGCTCATTTCAAAAAAGAGAATGAGCGAGCTATATTTAGAACTTGCGATTGAATGGAACAGTGGTTAAGACCATGAATGGTATGGTCTAAGGATAAGAGTATGGCTAAGAGGTTCCTACATGAGCAAGACGCAACATCGGTTTTAATCTTCATAAGAACACAATGAGAATTAAAAACAGAGGAACAATATATAGAGGAGAAAATAGAAGAGCAAAAAGAAAAAAAATCCTGGTCGGATTTCTAATCACAGTGGCTATTCTGATTCTTTTATATCCACTTGTAGTAAGATAAATGTGAAAGAGAGAGAAGAGCTACAATCTCCATCATTGGTTACCAAAGTCAAGATGATGAAATACGAACGATTTAAACTGTGAAATGATAAGAGTTACTACCCATAACGCTTTACATACATTATTTGCTAACGAGATATTCCCAGAGCAGATTTCTAGGCTAGTGAACATGAGTAGTAGAGTGCTTAGACCAGAGATAGTACAACAGATTATAGAAGTCCTGAATTATAGAGACATCCATAATCCAGAAGAGCGATACAAAGAATGATGTCTTTTACTTCCTAAACGCCACAAATGGAGAAATACAGATACTGAGTAGATAACAAATGTAGATATAACTTATATTTAGAATCATGTAGCAGATGTTTATTTGAAAATTTATGTTTATATGAATCTAACCAAGAAAGAATATGAAGGGATACTCACGAAGTAGGGAAGACTACAGAGAAAAACTCATCAGAAAATATGTAGAAACACCAGTTTATACCGTAACCAAAAATCAAATGAAAGAAGCAATATATGTTGAGTGAGAATCTTGTTCAAAGTGCATGATGATGAAGCCTCACGCAAAAAAACGATGTGAAGAGAACTGATACGATTTCCAAGTTGTAAAATTTGATGATAAATCAGTTGAAGTATTCGACGTACAATCTGTGCCAATGCTAGTTCTAAAGGAGGATTGTAACGTTACAGATATACTCAATGAGGAAGGTATTGTGAATCTTATTTCAAATAAGTAGATTTTTATTCATATATAAATCCATGTGACATACTAGAAAAGAGATAAAGTGAAATCGTTATTGAAGATTTACAGCTTTATGAGAATGGAAATACGAACCTACTCCAAAATGAGAAAATGTAATTTTAGAGAAATGCGTGTGTGATTGTGGGAAAGAAAAACGAATAAGACGTTGTAATCTATTAAATTGATTAAGTAGAAGTTGTTGATGCCTTAGAGACGAATACACAAAATGAAAACCATCTAGGAATCGTACCCACTGAATGACGGGGACTCGTATATATAAGATATTCCATTGAGCAAAAGATAGGTGTACAAACACATCTAATAATCGTTATCAGAACTATTGATGAAGATGAATCAGATTTTTATGGGATAGTTTTGAAGACTTTTATAACGATATGGGAGAAGGTTATATCTCTCATGTATGTGAATATTGAGAAAAAGATACTACAATAGATAGAATAGACGTAGATTGAGACTATTGCAAAGATAATTGCAGACGAGCTACGATGAGAGAACAACAAAACAATAGAAGTAATAATTTAATATCTAAAAAATAGCCATGTACCCATTTAACAAGAAAGTAACAACTACTAAAAAGAGTCCATGAAAAAATGCTTGTACGTGAATTGTCTTGCACCATACGGCTGGTTGAAGTCGAGAGAGTAATATGAGCTACTTATCTAGTAGTCCAGCGAAAGCAAGTGTTCATTTCGTTATATGAGAGAATTGAGAAGTCTGAAAGATATGAGAGCCATTTGATATACTATGGCATGCTTGAAATGGTAGCTGGGGATGATGTGACAATGTTAATAAGAAATTCTTAGGGATAGAAGTCGTAGGATTCTGAGAATATAATATCCATCAGTTCCTTAGACTAACTGACCTAGTAGAATATTTGATGTGAAACTTTCCTATCGATAGGAATAACATCGTCAGGCATTCAGACGTTACACAGGATAGGAATATAACTAAAGATAGAATCTTGTGGGATTGAACAAGACCTGTTAAAAAAAGAGACATCTGACTCCCCTTCTTTGTAGATAACCTACATTTCAAGAAATGGAGAGAACAGTTGATACCAAAAGCTGAATCACTATATAAATAGCACTTCGTATAAAAAAAGAGGGTATTACGCCCTCTTTTTGTGTTCATCACAGTATTTTCTACCCAGTTCATCATCTACAATTTTCCTACATTTTAGGCAATACTTTCTGTTGGCAATTTTTTGGATTTCTTTGCCACATCTTTCGCATTTGATTGTTCTCATCATCACATATAATAAGATTTTAAAATCTTAGCTATCTCTACCATCCTTTCTAGGTTTCATTCCTCAAAAGCTGATAGCTCATTAAGTTCTTCGTGTAGTTTGTTTACTTCTTCTTTAGTCATCACTAAAGTAAATAAAATAAATCTAATTACTGCATAAATAAATCTATACACTTTTGTTTATTTAACTTTTCCATATCTCGTACTCTTTGTAATAACCTATCGTTCTGTTCTTCTAAGGTGCTAACAGCCATTGAAAATCAGTTAGCGAAAGCCCATCAAACAATAGAAAAGAGAACTAAGAATATTATTATATCGTTTTTATTCATTTCTCTAAAGTAGATATAAAAGTCGGCTTAATCTTTCTCTTGGTATTTAATTATTACCTTATTAAGAAATTCAGATTTCTCCTTATAATATTTTAGTTCTTCTTTCAGCTTTTTACATTCTCTTTTCCAGTATCAGACTTCATCATTCTCAAAGTGCATACTACATTCACATTCTTCTAAATCTGATTTCAGCTTTTTATTTTCCCTAGATAATCAAAAGCAGTTCTCATTTAGTTCCTCATTCCTTGCTTTGTATAAATCTCTTTCTTTTTTCAGAGTTTTATTTTTTTCTTCTAACTTAACTATTTTCTCACAAGCTAAGTCAAATTCTTTTTTATAATCATTCATTCTCTCCATAGGTAAATAATATAAAAGTCTGTAATTGTAAATGTAATAAATAAGTCTGATTAGTAATAATTCTCCTTAAAATCTTCAATTCAAGCTATTACATTTTCTTTTGAAATGCTATCAAAGTTCTTACAATATACATCTCATCGGTTTCTTACTTCCTTATTCTCATTAGCTCTGAATATCATCATTTCATTAGCTCTTACATCTCGGCAATAACTCAAATCTGCATAATACCAATTTCATTCTATATCAAAAAAACAAGATAATCCTTTGGTATGTTTATTTCTAATTATCTTATATTCAGATTTTTCTTTTCCCTTTATAGTTTCCATAGGTTATTAAATTAAGTAAATAAATCTGATTAGTGCAAATTGTCTAATACAAATAAAACTCATACACACACTGCATTTACTAAACATAGTATAAGCCAATAAATAATATTTCATTCATTATAAGCAGCAATAGTAAACTCAATACAGCAGAACACTAATATAAATAAAGCAAATCGTTTCATTCAGATTTTTATTTAAGATATAAAAGGTTTAAATTAAGTTATAAAAGTCTGATTACTTCTTATGTCTAAGATTCCATCTAAAGTAATACTCATAAGGACGACTAATCTCTCCTCTGAGTTCTTCATCCACACGTTCACGGCATTTCTTACACCGTAGTTTATGGTCTTTATCTAGGTGAACTCAGCACCTTACACATTGTTTCATTACATGTATTACATAATAAATTCTAAAGGCTAGCCACCCCTAGCCAATGTATGTCTCTTTTACTTTTTACTATTATACCCATTAGAGTGGTAATGGACGGGACTTCATGAGGCAAATTTACAGCCCTCTATACATCTCTGCATAGACTACCCTCTCAGACTTCTTCCCCTGTGGCTTGTCCACTTGGCTCGGCAATGAGACTCCGCATTAGCTTACTGTCAAACTTAATTCCAAATTAATCCATACTAGGAATATCAGTAGCTCTATTATGATAATCAGAATTACTTTTTTCATTATAGCTCTTTAAATAAATCTGGTAAATATTTCTTCTCCACTATATACAGCAACGACTTCCCTCAATCTCATCATAATGTCTGTGTGTGTGGAATATCATTCAGTGCATATATAAGCTCTCATCTATCTTGATAGTAGAACCTATCTCCCAGATGATAGACTATATAATCAGCCTTACTAGAGTAGATTCATGAAGGTTTACCATTGCACCTAACTTCAAATCAAACATTCCCAGTCTTCTCTGAAATCATATCGTCTTTTATCTCAAATGTGCGAATTACATTCTGTCCTAGTTTCTCAAATTCTATGCGTATATCCCAGTCTTTGAATTGACTATTAGGTGCAAACTCTAATCTATTCAGCCCCCAATCTAGCAACCTCTTAGCGAACTCACGCTCAGTCTTTTTTCATTTGTTTAAATCATCTTGGAACATGGCTCTACTCTACTAAATAAACTTTTACATACACCAATCATTTACTAAGTGGTGCTAATTGTCTGAACGCATGAGATGATAAATCTATTACTCTATCCTCTCTAGCTGGTCCATAGTCATTATGATAACAAGTTATACACTTATCATCAGAACAGATTTTATAAGTCTGATAACGCTCATAGATTCTTAACGCACAAGTATCATGGTCTTTACTCCAAATCTTCTTCACTCAATTTATATTCAGAGAGTAGTCATACCAACTAGCCCATCATTCATATAAAGGCTGTTCAATCTGCTGAGTGGATACTTGTTCCACTGGACTATAATCGAAATCATAATCCAGTGGTTTGATAACGGTAGTACCTAGCATTATTCATAGTAATCCTATCATTCTTCATCTTTAAGTAATAAATCTTTCAAATCTGACATCCGTTTACCTAGAATCTGCTTCTGAGTCTCTTCTCCAAAGTTATCTTGCATCATCTTAACTGATATATGCACGATATTAGCCAGCCAATTCGCAAGTTCTTGACCAGTACAGTTTACTTCACAATCAGCATTATCTTCTTTTATATCAAATCTGATATAGCTTTGGTCGTCCTTATTAGGGACTAATCTATCTCGTAAGTTCATGGTTATTAGTCTCAAAAAGGTAAATCGTTTGCAACTTTCTCCATTGCTTTAGCATTCTGATAACAGATTCTCAAATCTGTCTCTTGTTGCTTTGTCATCTTAGCTCAGATTTCTGCTACTCTATTTTTGATTTTAGTAATACAGTCATCTTCATCTAAACAGTCCTGCATGAACTTTGTATTCTGCTTAGCTTTCTCGAACCAGTCTGGCTCTGGATTACTTGGCATATCTTTAGCCTTAGCCGTATTCTCTGCTTTGTTAATCTCATCTAGTGAAGCAATAGAATCGATAACTCATATTCACATCATCGCTAATGCTCTACCAACAGCACTAGTCTCAGCGTTCTCTAATGCACTAGTTTTGTTGATGAATCAGTCTCATCGTTTAGCTTGACTGTATCCAGTGAAATACCTCTCTGGCTTGCTACAATCTGGCATTACTGTAGCTCTGAATACCTCTACTCATGAATCTTCTGTCATAATCCTTTGAGTTACGATTGAACCGTTAGGATAAGTCTCATTAAAGTAGAGAACTCTATCAGACACAAGTACGTACTTTTTTCACTTAATGTCGATAGCCTTTTCTGTAAGTTGTTTAGTCATTTTTATAATAGGTTAGGGATAAATACTAAAGTCATATAGCCTGTTTATTGATTATGGACTTGGCTAATACGTCCATGTGTCTCTTGTACAACTTTTTCATCTGCTCATCTTGGCAATAGTTGTACTTTAATCTTAGATTCAGATACTTATTTTGCTTGATAATATCATTCATCTCCTTGCATAAGGTATCCATGTCGTTGATTAGTTTCTCGTGCTTAGTCATAGTCATACTCATACTCATATAAATTTTCTTGTTCTTCCAGCTCTTTCTCCAGCTGGTCGTCTCTCCATGCTTCGTACAATTCATCTGAATTGTCGATACGTCATGTGTTGTAAAGCCATTCTCCAAACTCCAGACAATCTCCGTCGTAGTTGAATGGTCGTTGCTCTTTGTTAAAGAGGTCTAAGTCAATTCTTTCCATGATTATAATTGGTTAGGTTATAAAACTAATTTTTTTGTTTTGGTTTGTAGTATGTGAGGATATTCCTCTCTAATCTGATTCATGAAATGTATTCATCATCTGATTCCATACTCCATATTTTCCGTCAAGCGTCTTGCATAAACCATAGTGTAGGCATTAGCTTTCATGTTCTAATAATGCACCAGTCTGGATTAGATACTATTGGCTCAATATCTTCTAGTGCGTCGAAGTCTTCATACTTCTCTCTCCAGTTAAAATTCTTCATACTTTCAGTTTCTATAATAAAGCGATAATTCTACATTTGATGTGTATTTATCTTTCATTAGTTTGTATTTCGTTAGTGGCTCTCATGTTCAATCATAATCTCTCTCTATCACTATGAATACATTTGATAAGTCCATTATCTTTTGACTACCTTCCCATGTTCACTGTCTATTAGTGTGGTGTAGCATTACTATTGCTATGTTTAATTTCTGGACTAAATCTTGTAATTGTTCCATGCATTTATTCTGATTATTCCTAGCGTCTTTCTCTAGGTTTCAGTGTATCCTACTGAATGTATCCACAACGAATAACTTGTATCATTCCATAGCTTTTATCTCTATGTATCTGATTAAATTTTCTAAACTCACTCACTTAGGTTCACATAGATAATCGTATTTGTTTAATTGTTCATTCACGTATCTTTCAATGTCAGCTTGTTCTTCTTCAGTAAGTAGTTTACTTGAACTTAAATCAGATTTTTCTTTTCCATGATACCATAGCCATCTCCTTTCGTATGTAGTTTCGATAGGGAACTCTAAGTTTATATAGTATCATTTGATTCATAACTCAGCATTTCTATCTATCATTTCTAAAGCGAATGTAGTTTTTCAACTATTAGCTTCAGCTACTACGGTTGCCAATTCTCATTCGAATAACATTTGGAATTTATCGTCGAATACTGGACTAGGATAAAGGAATCATTGTTTTGGTTTGTATTTATACATTGTGTTCTGATTAGGTGGTAAATAGCTTTACTCATTGTTTAGTCTCCATGAATAATCTTTTCACATAATCTGCACCGAATAAACCACATATCTCGTCTCGTGGATTCTTTTTGTAGTTAGGTCAATTCTCTAATCTCTTACGATGTTCAGTTAATAACTTTCTAAGTCTATCTTCACTATCAGCCATTCACTCAACATACTCTTTAATCCACGTCTCGAATTTCTTTCAGTATCTATAAGACAATCACTGATTAATTCTAAGTTCTAATTTCTCTAATTCCATTTCTTTCAGCATTCATTTTATTGTAGCTCATTGTTCAATTTGTTTAGCAATAAGTTTATCACATACTTGTTTATCAATTCACTTTCACTTAAATGGATAAGATTCATATAACATTTCATTATCAGATTTTTGTTCAGTCGATTCATCGACAATTATATCGTTAGATATAATTATATCTTCCTCTTCTTCTTCCTTGTTTTTAGGCTGTTTTTTGGCTGTTTCTTTGGTTGTTTTTAGGCTGTTTTCTCACTCTAGTTCGGAACTGGCGTTTCATCTTCTTCAACCTCCGTGGCTTTGTTGTCAGCCTTTACTGTTTCTGTCGTGCATTTTCTTGGAATTTTCCATGCGATTTCTCATAGAATTAAAGATAGTTTTCTCTATTCAGTTTAATCATTCTGGTTCTATATCTTCGAACATAAATTCAACGAATGCCACCAATAACCTTTTTGATTTTAATTCCTTGAAGAATTGGTATTGGTCTTCAAATAAAGTTATAGAACTCCTCATCGCACTAATCCTTCAAAGATAAAATTCATCTCATGATTTCGAATGCTTTACTTATTGAATAAGAATCGAAATCCTCTGGGGGTAATCTTTTTCATGTGGAGAAAGCTCTAAGCAACATATACACCTCATGATAAAATCTTGCGTCTTTCAACTGTTCCTCTGTAATTTCTGCCATTTTTCTAATGGTTAATAAAATAAAATTTGGTTGGATTTCTAACCTGCTCTAAAAAATTGTGTAAACAAAAAGAGCAAACTAAAATAGCTAGGTTGTTTTGAGGTGGCGATAGGTATGGTTGGAAACCTTATTTCCTCATACCAACCACAGCTATTTTAATTCACTCTTGCTGTGTCTCCACCATTTACTCGCCATTGTAATCTATTGTAGCCGACTCACTATCTCTATTTGTCGTAAAGAAAAAGCCGACTACTGTTAAGTAATCGACTTTATCTCAAATCTAATATTGCTATTACATTTGCGAGGGGTGGGATTCGAACCCACGACCTTATAGGTATGGGGGAATCTTCCCTTCGATTACTTAATGATTACAACTACATGATAAAAATCCCCTAGCCTATGTCAAGAGATTTTATCAACTTTTTTTCATTAGGTGAAAACTTGCATTACTTTATTCTTCAAATTTGATTTTAATACATGGCAATAATTTTGTGTAGTCTGTATATCAACGTGTCCTAGTAATTCTTGGATTTCCCTAATGTTCATGCCACTTTCCAACAACCTAGTAGCGTATGAATGTCTTAATGAATGAAACGTGATTCTCTTATTCATACCTAGTGTATCTGAATATTTCTTAATCTTCTCGCATACTGTATTCTTTTTGATTGGCTTTCAGTAGTCGTATCATGAGTTATGAGAAATAAAAACGAAATCTGAATATTTTTCAGTTATACCAGTTCGTGGTATAGGTTTTTCCCTTTCTTCTAGGTATCTTTCCAAAATCTGATGAGTAGAATCAGTGAAAAATACTCGTCTAGTTTTATTTCATTTTCATGTTATTCTACATTCTCATCTCTTAATCTCATCTACTGTCAGATTTAATGCTTCTGATAATCTCAATCAACTAGTATAAGCAATATTACATAATAGCTGGCTTCTTAGTCAGTTTATCCTATATTTTTCATAATCTCATATAAATCTGAAGAAGATTTTTCGCTCATCATCAGTCAGACATTCAATGTAATCAGATTTTATTCTTTTTGTTTCTATTTTTCTGTAATCAATCCCTTCATCATAAAATACATTCAAATATTTCATGAGTGATTTAATCGCTGTTAATTTTGACTGGATTGTAGCTTGTGAAAGTGTAGGTCTCACCGTGTAGTAAATGCTAGTTTTTGGCGTTAAAGTTTTCGACAAGGTAGTTTTTCGGTTTTCAATTTCTATAAGCGTTAAATCATCAGATGATACAGTCAGAATTTTGTTTTTGTTTTTTAATCGTTCTAAGAATAATTTTACGTCCGTAAAGTAATTCTCAATAGTGTTTTCTGAATACTGATTATTCTCCAAATGCTGTATCCGTCCAAGTAGTAGTCTGTTCGTTATTTTCATGATTGCTAAAATTAGAAAATAAAAAACAATTATACTCAGATTTCAGCTTTTTGGTTATTTCAGCTCTATTGCTAGTGTATTACCAGTTCTTTTGTGGTATAATGCTCTTATTTCATCTACTCTGATATACATAATCCTATAAGGTTTGGCTTGTAATCATCTTCTAAATCTATCAATGGCTGGTCAAGAATCCACTCTTACTGGTAGGTATTTTTTTCAGTTTCTTCTCACAGTATTCTCATCTACTCTATCCATAAAAGATAATTGAGAAGCTGTATAGACTTTTATAAGTTCTCATGCTGTATTATCTCTATGGTCTCTCAATTCAAAAAGCTGTGAATCTGATATTTTTCTTTTTACTGGCATATATTTTCAGTTAGGGGGTAAAATTGCTTGATTTTTATCGATATAAAATTATAAGTCAAATGCAAGTTATTCCATGACTTGCATAAACGTTTATCCATGATTGTAAACGTTTTAAAGGTTAGGGGAAGGAGGCTCTATGCCTCCTTTTTCTAATTACCTTCTAAGAATAGAATCAGCTCTAGTGGAGACTGAAAATTCATGTCTTCCAGCTCTTGTAGGCATTCTTCCGTACATTCACATTCTTCCCAGTCGTTAAGTAGTCTTCATCGGCAACCTTGACTCCTAGCAAGTGAAAGGAGTCTAGCGTAGATTTCTTCTTTTTTCATGATTATAATTGGTTAGGATTTAAAAGGGGTCTCTAATCTTTTTATCATATCTTCATCAGAATAGATATATTCTCTCTTGGAATTCATACCTTATAGGAGTCAAATTTCAGTCTCTATGAATCTTATAACAGCAAAATTCGTAATGATGGTTTCAATCCCCTTCATTATGTCTCTCTAATTGCCATAATTCATCAGAATTATAAACCTCATCGTTAAATTCTTCTAGTAATTCTCTTATTTTATCTTCCATGATTATAATTGGTTATTAAGATAAATATCAGTCAATAAATTTTCATCTGTTTCACAAGTCTATTTCAGCTTGTTTCCAGTTCAGCTTTTTATTCATTCTTCTATTATATCAATTCATCGCCAGTAGTACCTTTTTATGCTTCAGTAGTTTTTCTTCTCAATATTCTCATCAGCTTTGACAGAATAGTTCATACCTAGCTTTTCTATCTTGTATATCATAGTTTATATGATAGATATATTCAACGTCTCAATGGATTGGGTAGGCTTGTTCAAATCATCAGATTTCAGTTATACAAGCCAGTAAGGTTTTTCTTCATCAGAAATTGCCGTTTTTCATGTTTCTATTCAGATTTTTTCTCCATTTTTCTAGTGCTTTTTCTAGCATAACTCCTAAATACTCCACATATCAGTCTCGATGATGATATAATTTTATGTCTAGTAAATCGTCATCATATCAATGGATATAAACAGTTGCTCTTGTACTCATGATTATAAATGTTTTAAAGGTTAAAAGGTTATAATAGGATTATTCAGTCTCATTTCATTTGGTAGTTCCCAGTTCTCAACGCTCTTTTGTAGTTATTATCTCACTCATAGCAAAAATCTCAATTTACAACTAGGTTATCTACAATTCAAGCTGGCGTTTCATCTCCACTTACTCACATTTCATAAGCAATATCTCGTATGTAGTCGTAAATCAGATTATACTTATCGGTATCTATATTATCTCTCCAGTCTATAAGCTCTTTTAAAAGTGCTTCATATACAAAATCTCCAGTCATGATTATAATTGGTTAGTATGTAAAATATCATGCAATAAAGCATTCAGCATATAGTTTAGCAAGTTCTAAATTATAGAATTTTTCAATGTTTCATACCTTCACCACATTTTCATCAAAAAAAGTCAGATTATAGTGGTTTCAGTTGTTTACAATATTTGCCGTTATTCTAGTTCATCTCTTGCTTTTTGTTGCATAGTGGATTTTATCATTGCATTTACTATGCCATGTAATTTTTGTAGTTTTCATGATTATGTTTCTAAAGGTTAAAATTAATCTAGCAAGTGCATTATAAATTCTTGTGCTTCAGTTCAGTATTTTTCTTCTATAAACTCCTTCATGCTTTTATTTCAATCTTCATCATATCATTTTTCAATCAGTAATTCTTCAAATTTGATTATATCGAAAATCAAATCTCCAGTAGGCCATATACCACAATAGTTATTCAGATTCCTTCAGAAGATTTTATAAAAATTTTCTCAATCTTGCATATATTCAGATTTTTTCATGATTGTATAAGGTTAAAATATAAAATTATTCTTCATCATCATCAAAATTCAGATTTCTCTCTCTCATGTAATCTTCAGCAATTTCATACATATCTCCACACTCTCCCATACTGATTCATCTATCTATTGTTTTTTCATAATATTCACAAACGGCCATATATACCTCATCTTTATTCACAAAAGTATATCAGTCCATATATTCATAAAATTGTTTATAATCAGCGTCAACTAGCATATCAGCATATTTTTTTCTATCTTCTTCTGTACTGTCTGTTAAAAAGTCAAATAGATTAAAAAATTTATCATCTTCTTCAATGATATTTTGAAGCATTGTACCTAGTGTTTTTACGTCTCCAGTAGTTTCTCAATGATAGATTTTTTCAAATTTTTCCATGATTGTAATTGGTTAAGGGTTAAATGATTTTTGCAATACTCATAAGCTCATTATAGGCTTTTAGTAATTCTTCATCAGATTTTGCTTCTCGACTGGCTTTTGCTTCCTTCATCAATCTTTTAAATTCAGAAGGCTCACAGAAGATTTTGAAGGCTTTGTTAGGAGTCAGTAAAAAGTCAATCATTTCTTTTCTAGTAGGTTTCATGATTTATAGGTTATTAAAGGTTAAAAATCATCATCTTGTGATGAAAGGTGAAGGTCAATCCAAAGTTCTTGGCCGTTAATACTCCAATATCAAACTCAATCTCAATCTCGTTTCATATCTTCAAATTTTCATCAGTTCGTACTTAGGTGTATTCATCTCCATTTTGCTTTTGGGTATTTTTCCTTGTACTTTTCTAAAGTTTCAGCCATTCGGTGTAAATGTTCGATAGCTTGGTCGATTGTTAAATTGTTCATGATTGTATAAAATAGTAAATAAAAGGTTATTTTTTGTTTATGTTTCAGATTTATGTTATTTTTTGTTATTCTTCATCTTCATCTCGTCCATTGATTTCCATGTTATAATCTTCCAGGTAGTCTCTAGCAATTTGCTGTGCTTCAAATCCATTTTTTGCAAGGCTTCTAGGTATTGCAATGAGTCCAACATTGCGGCTTCTATCAAATTCATAATATCAAATATTTTGTCTATCGATAACTAGTGAAAAACTGATTGCTGAATGATTAAAAAAATCCAGTTCATAAGTATAGTATTTCTTATCTAGTGCTTCATAATCCTTCAATGCTTCATCTTCTTCATAATAGATTCATCTCCAGTCAATATCCAAATCATGTCTGAAATTGTAGTACCTGTGCGGCTTTACGTCGATTTTTATTGTTTCCATGAGTATAAATGTTTTAAAGGTTAAAATTATAGATTCTCAATCCATTTAATGAATTGATTGTATTTCCACTCCATAACTGATTTTTTTGCTTCAATGTTTCAATATTCGTCCAGTTGTTCTTTAGTAAAAGTGAATTGATAATAACCATAGTCTCGGCTATTCACATTAATTATTCCACGTCAATCAGTAGTTATAAGTATTCCAGCGTGTTTTGTTTCTAGGTATAAATTACCATTTTCTAAAGTCTCTCGTTGCATGATTTCTAAAATTAAAGGTTAAAAGTCAGATTTTTCTATTATGTTTTTGTATTTTTCATCGATTTTGTTAAAAGCTCTATTGATATAACAGTCAATATCTAGTATATCTAGGATTAATTCATTGAGTTCTTTCCATTCTTCTGAATTATCATCTAGCGTCTCCAAATATTCATCTAAAGCGTCCTTGTAGTCTAGCAATTTTTCATATTGCTGTCAGTAGTAGTCGTTAAACATGATTGTAATTTGTAAAAATCTAAAAGTCAGATTTTGTTAGTTTTTGTTAGTTTCTAGGAGTTCATCAGTAGTTCTCCATAGTCTCGATTGCTTTTTTGAGTTCATCAATAGAAGGCTTCATTGCTTCATACTGACTCCATGAGATAACGTTTAACAGATTATAATAGGCGTCTCTAAAACTGCTCTCATAATCATAACGCTGTCGTGGTCTATTGATTCGATAGTAATATCAAAAAGTAATAGGTCTCCACTCTCATTTGTAAAAAAGCTCTGATTTTTCAGTCGTTCTGTATCTAGTACGACTCCATGAGTTTACTATTGTAAACTCTCCGACGTGTCGGATTGATTCAGTTTTTCCCATGATTGTAAAAACATGATATAAAAAGGCTATAAAAAGCCGATTTTTACGGATTGGTATTTTGTTTCTAGTTTATGTTTTTATGCAAAATTGACTCGTTCTCTGGTATAACTTACCATAATTGACTCCTGATTGAGTGCTTTTTTCAATGCTTTTGTGAATTTGTTTACTGTCTCAAAATCTCTGCTGTCTGTTTTTCGGTTTACGTTTACGCTGTACTCTACGCCAGTTTCTCAATTTTCATAGGTCCGAACTCATTTATTGAGTTCTGATATAGTTCAAAATCCTAGCATTTTTGCTGTCAGATTTTCAATTATTTTTCTGATTTCTTCAGTCGTTAACTCCTGTTTTTTTGAATCCTTATCATTGAATCAGATTCAAAAATTATAATTGTAGTATAATTGTTCCATGATTGTAATATATTAAAGGTTAAAAATATATATCCAATCCGTAAAAATGGACTTTTTATAGTTTACTAGCGTCCTCTATCGTGGATTTTCACCACAAAATTTTTAACAGTCTCACCTTGCCAGGTCTCTATGGACTGAATGGACTTATATGGATTTTCACCAATGCCAGAGAGTTTTTGCTTCGTCTGTTAAGTACCAACTGCAAGTTCTAGGCGTTAACTGTTAGACAGTCAGAGCGTCCGCTTGCTTCAGATTTTTATTGCTTTTTATTAATCCTCACCATGTAAACGCTTGTGTAATACTATTGCGTAGCGTTCACCGTGTCAGATAGTATCCAACATGATGAGGTGATGAATGAGGTGAAATCCCAGTTGAGAACTAGTCTCATTTCATTTGTGGCTTGTGGCCTGGTTTCTGCTTCATTTCTGCAATTATCATACGGAATGCATATACAATTGCAAGAGAAAATGCAAAAAAAAAGTCTGACGGCTTCAGAACTAACAAAACAGAATCAAAAAAGCGTCCAAAATCGTCTGAAAATTCCGTCCGTCAATCTGCAAAAATAACGTCCATTTTTAAACATGAAAAAATAACTATACAATCCAGGTTATAAAGTCAGATTTTTTTATAACTTTTTACCTTCTAGCTTCATGCTAGTATATAACATACCATGTAATGCAAAAAACAGTCAATTCTGATTTTCTAGTCAATCCATAAAAATCTATTTCAATTTCTATCTAGTTTTCAATGGATTTTCTTGCATTTTGTGAGGGTATAAAGTAAAAAAAGCCTTCTGAAGAATCAAAAACGATAAATTATACGTTTTTGAATTTCTGCGTTTCTTATTTCATTTTTCACCACGGTATAACCTGGCTTTTTGCGTTTTCGGTTTCCAGTTTCATTTTCTGATTCTGGCTGCATGGATGTCTGCATTGATTCTGCTGGCTGATGATGATGAAATGGAAGGAAGGAAGCGGAAAAAAGGAAAGACCACCCCCCAAATTGCGTATGGGGGTATATTTGTATAGACTATAACTCGCTATTTTCTGGGAAAATCAACAAGGCAAAAAATACCTTATTTCCTCTTGCAATCTATATTTTTTTGGGTATAAACAACAAGGCACAAAATACCTTATTTTTAGTTTTTAATTAGGAAAATGCAATTTGAGACAAAGAGAGCGTTATTAACGTATTTAGGTAAGAATCCAGACGACAACAAATTGGTGGATAGGATGATTAGACGTTGAGAGGTTTATAGGGAGGACGGCATGTACCATCTTATTACTAATAAACAATCTCTTATAGAAGAGAATAGGGAGTTAAAGTTAAGGGTACAGGAATTAGAAAAATCTGAATCTATGACGAGGGAAGAGCATCAGCATTTACAGGAGTTTTTCAAAATAAAGGATGAGTTAAAAGAGGCCAAGATTCAATGGGAATATCGGGAAAGGATGTATGATGAGGAGAAGGCTGATAAGCAGAACAGGATAAGGAAGTGTTATGATTGGATAAGGAGGCAGAATATTAGGGTTAATTATGATGAGTTTCACGAATGGGTTATGAGTGATGAACAGAGCTAGTTTTATAATTTAATTATATTAGATTAGATATAGTTAATAGTAAATGGAAACTTTTTTCCAAAAACCTATTGCAAAATTAAAAAATATTTATAGGAATAAGGTGTCGTAAAGGAAGCTCTATGGTAGAGTCACTAATCTCTGTGATTTTATCATGGAGTTTTTTTAATGTGAGCTAGTAAGACCAAGGATAGCATTAAGAGGAAATGGGACAAGAAGCTAGAGCAGATAGTAGCACAAGCTAATTTTAGGTATGAGATATTAAAGCAGAACAAGAAGAAGTCATGGGATAAGAGATGAGAGTATGAGTTAAGCAAGATAGATAAGAAGAGGGATGCGTATATTAGGAAGAAGGAGGAAGAGTATAGGAGGAAGATGATGAATGAGATTAGGGAGATGGAGAACAAGCCAAAGAGGGTATATAAATCTGAATGACCTAAGATAAAGCCATTACAGTTTGCTATGCAGATAGCACAGGAGAATGCTAGGTTAAGGGATACGGATGCTGATGGGAATTGAAGGTGTATTAGTTGTGACAGATGGTGTGAATGGTGAGAGTTAGCTGGGTGACACAGATTTTCTAGGAGGTTTAACAATATATGTTTAGAGAAGGAGAACATTAATGCACAGTGTCACACATGTAATAGGATTACATGACCATTATGAAATCCTGCGTTAAAGTTAAAGACGAATGACAGATATAGTGAGAACATGGATAAGAAATGGTGAGAGTGAACTAGTGAGAGGTTAAGATTATTGACTAGGGATTATGCACAGTGAAAGGGTAAGCATTATGATTTAAAGAAGAAGATACCGCAGTTAATTAAGGAGAACGAGAGGCTATGGAAGACGAAGAGTTTTTATAAGCCATGAAGGAGATGGGGTAATATATGGGAAGAGTACGACAAGAGGCATTAGTCTTTATATTTTTCTTATTATATCATGGACAGAGAGAAGAATTACATCAACATGCATTGAAGCATCTCACACTGTTGGAGAATCCACAGGAGGAAGATGAAGGATAGGCATGAGCCACGAGTAACCTATGCTACATTTAGGCATAGGATAGTTAATTTGAATTGGACTTTATATGAAGCGATTAACACGCCAGCTAAAGTTAAGAACAGGGACAAGGATAGGAAGAGGAAGGTATGGTTCTATAGACATATATATAAGGTAAAGAAATTTTTTATGAGATTATTTAACAGATGACAGATTGAGAAGAGATAACTAGCCTAACAGAGATTAATAAGGTAAAGACTGTACAGGAGATGATGCCTGTTAATCTGGAGGAGAATCTCAGATGAGGTAGACCAAAGCTAAATGAGACACATTTCAAGACAGTTGAGGACTGTCTCAGGCTAGACTTTACTATTAAGGAAGCATGTGACGCTGCGTGAATCAGCGTATCTTCATTTTATCATTATTATAATGAGGATGAGGATTTTGCTCTTAGGATGGATAGAGCTAGAAACTTTCCAAAGCAGATGGCTAGGACAGCTGTAATGAAGAGGATATGGCAATGAGATGCTAAGACAGCGTTAAGATATTTGGAGTTAAGGGATAAGTGAAGATACAACACAGTACCATGACTAGTTACAACTGATGATGGAGAAGAAGTGGTTGAAGAGAACATACCTAAGGTACAATTTATATCAGTTCCTAGTAATGAATGAGCAGACCAATCACAGAATGACTCTCAGAGATATACAAATCAAAGCTCTGTCTCTGATACATCTGCGAGTTCCTCAGAGAGTTCGACAGGATGGGAGAATGAGGAAGAAGTATTAAGGAGATTAGCCTCTTAGAATTCCAACAATGGATAGGGAGGAAGATACCGCCAGAGGATGAGGAGTGATATTCTCAGACAGTAGAGGCTAGAAAGAAGAGGAGGTATAGAGCGAAGTTGAAGGAGAAGAAGGATTATGAGGAGTTATTGAGGCAGATGAGAAGCAGAGCCAAAAAACAGTAATTATTTTATTTTTGTCCACAGATAGAATATTATGCCGAATGTAGAGATACAGCTAACGGAGAATCAGCAGAAGGCGTTTGAAGTATTAATGGATGACGAACATACTGCTATTTGATATGGATGATGAGCATGATGAGGTAAGACTTATTTATGAATCATCTGGTTATGGAGAATGTGTAACCAGTATCCATGAGTTAGGTATGCTCTAGTACGTGATACCATTAAGAATATCAAGCAGACATCTGTAATATCATTAGAGAAGTTCTATAACGACTATAAGATACCAGATAGTATGCGTGGTAAACTTAATAACGTATCCAACATAATAACATTTCCAAATGGTAGTCAGATACTATTAAGGGAGTGATGTTATTTACCACAGGACCCATTGTATAACAGGTTTTGAAGTCTGGAACTTACATGAGCTTTTGTAGAGGAGTCAGCTGAGTGTCCTATAGAATGAATCGAGATACTCCAGACTAGAGTATGAAGATTCAAAAACACTGAGTATGGAATATTAGGTAAGGTGTTAGAGACATTTAACCCTAATCCATGACATGTTTATGAGAGGTACTATAAAGGTAAGCACAAGGACTGAAAGAAATCAATCTTCATACCATCACTAGTATATTCTAATAACTTCATCGATAAATGATATATCGAGAACCTAGAGAGAGCTAGTGAGAGGACAAGGAAGAGGTTGTTGTACTGACAGTGGGACTTTGATGACAACAACTGGTTATTATTCAAGCAATGAGATTTGGATAGACTGAAAGAGAATGAAAGCCATGGAGACCAATACTTTCTTATCTGTGATGTTGCCAGATTCTGAAAAGATACGACTAGAATATCTTTACGAAGATGAAATACATGGATAAGAGTATGGACTTATGCTAAAAGTAGTGTAGAAGATGTAAAGACATCGATATTATTAATCCAGAACCAATATGAGATTGAGGCTAGGAACATAATAATCGATGCTGACTGAGTAGGATGATGAGTGGTTGACTGAATTCCATACTCTACAGGGTTTGTGAACAATGCGAAGCCTATAGAGACAGGTGCAAAGCAGAACTATGCTAATTTAAAGAGTCAATGTGCATTCCTACTACAGGATAAAGTGCAGAAATGAGAAATTGCTATCAAATGGGAACACCTAGATAGTGCTAAGGACTGGGAGATACTAACACAGGAGATGATGAACTGTTATATAGATGAGAAGAGTATAGATGGTAAGACAAGGATAGAGACTAAGGACAAGATGAAAGCTAGAATCTGAAGAAGTCCAGACTTATTAGATACGATGATAATGAGGATGTATCCCTATCTAAAATACTTTGATGATGAGATAAGCAGTTATTTAACTTCTATAGCCAGATAGATGGTAAAACTAACAGATGAATTAAGACAAAAGATAATATGAGAGTACAGGCACGGTTATGAAGCAAACCGTTCTAAGAACTCTCTTTTTATGTCACAGAAAGATATATATTCAACTAAAAGGAACGATGAGTTATTAAGGAGTCAGATTTTCTGGTCATGTTTAAGAACTATGCAAGCTACTTGTATAGTTAATGAACCAGATGTATCATGGGAAGACGAGAATATATTATATCAGATGGAAGCAAGGAATTTCACAGATATGTTTAAGACAGATTATGTGAATGAGCATTGGGATTTTGATAGATACATGTGATTAGAAGATGTGGCTAAATACTGAAAAGCCGTTTTTCTTTTTAGTGGGTATGACAAGAAAAAGAATGTACCTACAGTACAGAGGATAGACCCTAGATTCATTTATCCATATAATGATGGTTCACTATTAGTTAAAGATTATCCATTCTTCTGATTCGATAGAGTAATTACTTATAAACAATTAGAAGAATTGCCAGTTAGTGCTAATGCAGATTTCAAGGAGATGATATTACATAACTATGATGTATATCTGAACGGACTAGAGACAGAAGATGCCTTCCTAAGGAATATCTGCACTTGTTATAATTCAACTACTGGACATTACACAATCCACTATCACTATACATATATATATGATGAAGATACTGGAGAGAACAAATTGTATCTAGTTCTCATGCTATGCGACCAGATACTAGATATATATGATGTACCAGAGACAGATAATATCATACCAGTAGCAGTATATGGATTTGCATACGATGCACAGGACTGGTGGGGAACATCATTAGTAAATATTATAGAAGACTGACATAGAACAGAGCAACTCTTACTTAACCTATATAAGATTAAGGTTACTAGGGAGGCTATGGGATGAAATATCTTCATAGATGAGCAGGTATTCATGAACAATATCAACTCATTGAAGAATCAGAGTATTAAGAACAGATGGTTTCCTGTGAAGATGAGAGATATTACAAAACCTATCTCTAGTATGGTATATGAATTACCACAGACGCAGATAAGTTCAGACTTATATAATAGTCTTGGTATGATTAAGAATAAAGCATTAGCAGAATCATTCACTAATGCTACAGCACAGTGATTATGACTTAGCTGAAATTCTGACCCTAACACAGCTACAGCTAGTAAGATACAGAAAATCAATGCCAACATGATTACATCATTGCAGAATCAGATTTTATCTTACTGAACTAAGGACTTTGCAGAGCTATATAGAGACTTTATGTTATATTACTGGAGAAACTCTAGTAAGAAGGTAATTAGAAGAGTAAATAACGGACTAAGCTGAACATATAAGAAAGTTAGTAAGAAAGATATTAAGTGAGATTTCTCAATCATGGTAGTAGACCCTATATTAAAGTCTATCATGTATGATGAGAAGAAAGCAGCATATCAAGAACAGTATAATATGCTAGTAAACGACCCTAGAACACAACCATTCTTACTAACTAATATCCAAAGAGCTATAGCATACTATAATGGATTAGATGAAAGTGAGATAGATAGTATAACTCCAATGAGTATGGAAGACTATCAATGTAAACAAGACGTTCTTCTACTTAATCAGAATATATCAATTTATATTCCAGTAGACTGTAATATCCAAATGAGGTTATGGTACTACAATAGAGCAGAAGATACAGATGCCAAGTTCAGAGCTATACAAGCGTTACAGTATATGGTAAGTCAATGACTAGGTACAGAGGAGATGAATATGGCACAGCAGACTAAAGTAACAGACTTTAAAGCTGCATGAGAGAATAACGACCCATTAACTAACATAAATTATTGAACTGTCGATAATGTAAACAGTTGAACGTGATTTGATGCATGAAGTCATGCTAATAGATGAGAATCTATGAACGTATGAGGTATGCAGTCACTAGATGTAAGTAATGGAATCGGTTAATTTATATTCTATATTAATATTATGCCAGCAAAAAGGAAAATTACCATCAAAAAAAAGGTAAAAGAGGTAGAAAAAGCACCTGAAATTGAGGAAAATGCAGTTAGTACCGTTGTGGAAAATGAAATAAGCGATGCAGAAGATTTGAGTGGAACAATTATTAACGCAGAACAAGAAATTGGTCTGAAAAAAACCACTAAATGAACTAAATATAAAAAAAGTAAAGTGATTTGAGATATAGGATGAACAAAAGTCGAGAAACCTGTGTGAAGAATAAAATTTGAAGCACAAGTTGCACCATATCCATTGTTCATGCTACCAGAAGACATTAGAAAATATCTTATTAAGAAATGATTTAACAGTGAAATCTACAAGAAAGACAAGGAATGGCTAGAGAAACATAATGTAGATATGGATATAGTAGAGAAATTAAAACAGTTTTTAACTGAGAGATTATAAGATGTTATGACACGACAAATACTTAGAGACATCAATGACCTAATCAAGGAAGAACCATACAGGGAGAAAATCAAGATTGAGGACATTGATAGGATTAAGAGAAAGAGGTATAAGCAAGAAGTATATAGGAAGATGATACATAATTATCTTAGGAAATACCACAAATGAATCTGAATGCTCTCTAAGGAAGACATCGTAATCATGACAGAGTGAATGGATACGTTAGATAAGACTCTGTTCATGGACCAAGTAAAGTATTCTTTAGAAACTACATTTGGTAAGCCTATCAAGTGGATAGTAGAGAATAATAAAAGCATTTTATTTAATAAAGATAAGTAATGGCTTTAGAGGAAGAAATTATGAAAGCAGACCAAGAAGCTGCTAAAGAGGAAGAAAAGGAGACTAAGAATCCAGACGACCTCACTGATGAAGAAATCGAATCAGTTAAAGAACTAATCGCATTACCATGATGGGAAGTGCTAAAGAAATGTATGAAGATTAGAAAGGAGAAACAAGAAGAGAACATCCTAGTATTAGCAAGAGACAACTGTTTCAACGCTAAACAAGACTGATATTCATTCTATGAGGTACTAGGTGCTTTAATACAAGGTATGGGAGAGATGGAAAGACTAGCAAATGTCTTAACTACTGACCCAGAAGATGTTAAGAAAGCACAAGAAGCTCTCCAGAAAGCTGAGGCTATCATGAGAGGAGAAAAGGTTGAATGAGTAGATTAGACTCTCAAATAATCTCGTCCGAAGTTGCAAGACGTTAAACTAATCAATCGTAGTCAAGTTGTAAGGACTTTAAATCAATTCGGACTCGTAGAATGGTCTGACTTTACATTCTATTTATTATCAGATGACTGATATGGAAGAACTTGATAACACTGAAGGAGAACAGAAAAAATCATGATATGCTGCTATGAGAGAGAAGCATAATCAAGAGATGGCTGACCTACAGGCGAAACTAGATGCAGAGATAGCTGGAAGAGCTGCAGACAAAAAACTTTATTTCAGCAATACTATGAAGAGTAAAGGTTACGAATGAAACTTTGATGAGTTCGCAGACAAATACAGTTCATTAAGTATAGATGATTTAAGTGCTTTGTATGAGTGACAACATGGGAAACCAGCTGTAACTCAGACTACAGCAACGACAGAAACTACTACAACTAGTGAATGACCTAAAAGTGTTATCGCATGAGCCAATCCAACGACTGAGGTTGGAGGTAAGAAGCTAAGCGATATGAGTACAGACGAATTATTAAACTTTGCTAAAACACAATCTCGGTATCATAACTAATGATGGTTGGATAGGCTAAATACTTTTAGCTTATTACACATTTATTTATTATGGCAACGACAAACTGAGCAGATAGATGGCAAGTTGCTATCTCAAATGCAAGCA
>JAEIGA010000978.1_pt1 | contig 42945 bp, 39 predicted proteins | sample 9270691 | NCBI WGS metagenome assembly JAEIGA01 (sample SAMN17057246, study PRJNA624740) | gut metagenome | biome: biome; isolation source: fecal sample | host: Bos grunniens | place: China: Xizang | collected 2019
ATGTCGATCATTGTAGACCAGCTGCCGTCCTCCTCGGTGATCAGACCGCAGGAGATACCCGCAACGGGAGCCTTGATCGGAACGCCTGCGTCCATGAGCGCCAGAGTAGAGCCGCAAACGGAGCCCTGAGAGGTGGAGCCATTGGAGGAAAGAACGTCGGAAACAAGACGGATAGCGTAGGGGAATTCCTCCTCGGAGGGAAGAACGGGAACGAGGGAACGCTCAGCCAACGCTCCGTGGCCGATCTCGCGGCGTCCGGGGCTTCTTGTGGGCTTTGCCTCGCCGGTGGAGTAACCGGGCATGTTGTAGTGGTGCATATATCTCTTTTCGGTCTCGTTGTCGATACCGTCGAGCATCTGAGCCTCGCCGAGAGTACCCAGCGTAGCAATTGTCAGAACCTGAGTCTGACCGCGGGTAAACATACCCGAGCCGTGAGTTCTGGGAAGAACGCCAACCTCAGCGGTGAGGGGACGGATCTCGTCCATGCGGCGACCGTCAACTCTCTTCTTGTCAACAAGCAGCCAGCGGCGAACGATCTTCTTCTGGATCTTGTAAACAAGCTCCTCCATCATGCCGGGAAGCTCGGGATATTCTTCGGTGAACTTCTCAAGGATCGCATCCTTAACGGGAACCATTCTTGCGTCGCGAACGTTCTTGTCGTCGGTGTCAAGAGCTGCCATAACGTCCTTCTCACAGAAGTCGAAGATCTTGTCAAACATATCGTGGTCAAGCTCGCAAGAGGGATACTCAAACTTGGGCTTGCCGATCTCGTCGATGATTGCACCGATGAATTCAAGCAGGTCCTTGATCTCGGCGTGTGCGAGCATGATCGCATCGTACATTACCTGATCGTCCACCTCGTTTGCACCTGCCTCGATCATAACCACCTTCTCCTTGGAAGCGGCTACGGTGAGCTGAAGATCCGAGATCTTCTGCTCATCGGTGGTGGGGTTAACGATGAACTTGCCGTCAACAAGACCGATGTGGAGACCGCCGATGGGGCCGTTCCACGGAATGTCGGAAATTGCAAGAGCAGTGGATGCACCGATCATAGCTGCAACCTCAGGTGCGCAATCGGGGTCAACCGACATAACCGTAAGCGTAAGCGCTACGTCGTTACGAAGGTCCTTGGGGAAGAGGGGACGGATGGGACGGTCGATCACACGGGAGGTGAGAACGGCCTTCTCCGAGGGCTTACCCTCACGCTTGAGGTAACCGCCGGGAATCTTACCTGCGGCATACATTCTCTCGTCAAAGTCAACCGAAAGGGGCAAAAAGTCGATGCCGTCACGGGGCTTTTCCGATGCGGTTGCACAGCAGAGAACTGCGGTTTCACCGTAGCGTACGAGCACCGAGCCGTTGGCAAGACCTGCCATCTTACCGGTCTCGATTACGAGCGGACGACCTGCAAGCGTATACTTGAAGGTCTTGTAATTCTTGAACTCCATAGCGGAGCTGGTGATGGTTGTGGACATTGTTTTTTCCTCCATAAAATTTTTGATTTGGTCTCACGGAGGTTTAGCACTTTAATATACGCCGCGCCGCAGCGCGAGGCATATTGAATTGCTAATCCGCGTGAGACGTTTGGGTTTGATTTTTCTCCTATTACTAAAAATAAGAGTAAGGAGTGAGGAGTCGGAATATTTCCCACTCTTCACTCCAGACAATTCTCTTACTTTCTCAGACCGAGCTTGGCAACGATGGCACGGTAGCGCTCAATGTCCACCTTCTGAAGGTAGCCAAGAAGGTTCTTTCTGTGGCCAACCATCTTCTGGAGACCGCGGCGGCTGTGCGCGTCATTGTGGTTGTTCTTGAGGTGCTCGGTAAGGTTCTTGATTCTGTAGGTCAGGAGTGCAACCTGAACCTCGGGAGAACCTGTGTCGCCCTCGTGAGTCTTGTACTCGTCGATAATTGCCTGTTTGGTTTCTGCGTTCATGTTTTTTTCACCTTTCTTTTATTACGTGAAACACAGGCTTCGGTGGGTGAATACCGCAAAGCGGCTGATTCCGAGACCCGAGTTTACGTTCTTTGGTATTATATCACACTTTTTTTCGTTTGTAAAGGGTTTTTTTCTTTTTTATGGTAATATTTTTGGATTTTTTTTATTTCCCTTGTCTCTAAGGAGACTTTTTCGGAGGGCCAGCATTCCGGAAAGGATGAGCATGCCGCCAAAGAGCTTGCGCAGAAGCTCGGAGGGGAGCGCCGCGGCGGCAAGAGAGCCTAAGGGCGAGCCCAGCATCCCCATGGTGCTCATCGCAAGGATCGCATTGCCGAACAGTCTTCGCTTTCGCATATGAACAAGCAGTGAAGCACCGCCGGAAAAGAGAAAAAAGAGCAGGTTGATCCCTTGTGCCGCCAGCTGTACCATTCCTTCGGCGAGCGTAAGATAAAGGACGAGAAAGCCGCCGCTTCCGATTCCCATCCCGGAAAGCACGGCGATGACAAGGGCTACGATCGCATCCCTCATAGCTACCTCCCGATGACCATCAGAATGCCCGACAGAATGACCAGAAAGCAAAAGAGCGTTTTTACCGTGGCGGTTTTCAACTTGTCAAGCAAAACGGCACCGAGAAGACCGCCAAGGATCGCCGGAAGCAGAAATCGGGTGATGTCCCCCTTTGGCAGACCGCCCGAGAGGGCATAGCTTACGGTGGAAACCACCGAAATGGGAAGCATGACGGCCAGGGCGTTGGCAAAAATATCGCGCGGGCTTTCCGTCTCGTTCTCCAGGACCTTTCCGAGGATCCAAACGATTACAATGCCGCCGCCCGCCCCAAGAAGTCCGTTCAAAAAGCCGGCCGCAAGGCCTCCCATAACAAGCAAGCGGCGCTTGCCGCTCAGTGCGGTCTTTGAGTTCATATCGGTACATCCTTTCGCTTTTTTGTTTTAGTTTTGCCGAAAACAAGGAGGATATAGCCGTCGGTAAAATAATTTTTGTTTCACCCTTGAAATAATAAGAAAATAATGGTATAATAATATAAATAATGGATGTTTAGACCCTTTTGGGGATGAAATACAGGAGGAACGTATGGCGGAATCCAAAAAGAAAACGACGAAGAAAACAACGGCGGTCGTGCACAACACCAAAAAAGGTTTGCCGAGCCCCGAGGAATCAAAAAAATCACCCCGCGTGAGAAATTACGAGGAGCAGGAGCATCCCGAGACGGCGGGGGAAAAGGGCGAGAAAAAATCCCTGCCTAAAAAGGGCACGTCGCACGGCGGAAAAAAGGAAACCGTTCACGCGGTGGAGGAAAATCCGAGAGCGAATCGCTTTGTTCATCAGGTCATGCCGTATGTCCTGATCTTTTTGGCCATATTCAGTGTCATTTGCTTTTTGCTGATCGACGTATTCCCCGGTGTCAAGGAGGAATACGGAGTGGGAAGCCTTGGGCGTCACGTTCGCAATTTCTTTTGCGGTGTCTTTGGCTTCGGTGCGTTTTTTGTGCCGGTCATTTTGGCGATCCTGGCCTTTACCTGGAACCGTGCAGTGGAGAAGGACAATCTGGCATCAAAGCTTATGTATGCGCTTTTTTCCATCCTTTCAATCTCCACGCTTTTGTATGTGATCTATGCCACCGTTACCCACAGTACAGATCCCACGGAGGGGCTTCGCTTCGGTCAGAAGATCTCCGCGCTGTACGAGCTTGGCATGCAGCTGAAGGGCGGCGGCCTGCTCGGTGGATGTTTGGGTGAGCTTTGCCGTCGGGGTCTTGGTCTTGCCGGCTCGGTCATCCTTACGGTTTCCTTTACCTTTATTTTCTGCGTTTTCCTGCTTGGCTTTACGCCCGGCTACGTCGTGACCGCGGTTCGCTACCGTGTCAAGATCGCCGCCGAAAAGCGGGCCGAGGAAAAAGAGGCACAGCGCGAGGAACGTGAGTTTGAGGCGGAGCGTGCCAAGAGAAAGAGAGAAGAACGCAAGGAAGAAAGGGAGAGGGAGCGTGAGCGCCGGGAGCTGGAGCAGGAGGCTGAGCGTGAGGCCAAGCGCGAGAAGCGCGAGGCTCAGGCAGAGGAAAAGCGTGCCCGCAAGCTGGCAAAGCAGGCGGCGGCTGAGGAAGTGGAATTTGTTGAGGATCCGGACACGCCGGTCATGGAGGTGCCGAATCCCGTGCTTACCATAAAGCCCTCAGAGGAGCAGGAGGAAAAGACGGAGCCCGTGAGCGAGGCATCCGAGGAGCAAGCGGAGACGTTTGCCGAGCCCGAGCAGCCCGTAAGCAAGGCGGCTCCCGAATTTGAGCCGACCGAGGAGGAGGGCATCTATCGAAGCGCAAAGGAGATGGGTCTTGAAAATCCCTCGGAGGAGGAATTCTCCTTGCAGGAGATCTTTTCCGATAAGCCCATCGAAATTCCCGTTGAAAGGCCCGAGAGAGAGCCCGAGGAGCCGTCCTCTGCCGAGCATGATCTGCTGGCGGAGATGAAGGAGATCAGTGATCTTGACGAGGGTATGGGCGGTGTCGAGGACGACATCGTGGAAATCGTGTCTGAGGCTCCCGTGGAGGAGGCTCGCCCGTATGAATTTCCGCCCATTGAGCTTTTGCCCCCGGATACCTCCAATAAGAATGAGGACAATTCCAAGGAGTTGATCGAAAACGCACAAAGGCTGATGGACACACTGTCCAGCTTCCACGTGCGGATCAAGGAGATCACTTATTCGCGCGGACCGACAATTACGCGCTATGAGCTTAAACCCGATGCGGGTGTGCGTGTGCGCTCGATCGCCAACCTTGTTGATGATATTGCCCTGAGTCTGGCTACCACCGGTGTCCGCATTGAGGCACCGATCCCCAACAAGCCCGCGGTGGGTATTGAGGTGCCCAACCAGAACCCTGCCACGGTATACCTGCGTACGCTGATCGATTCGGAGAAGTTTACGTCCGAGACCAGCAAGCTGACCGCCTGCCTTGGTGCCGATGTTGCGGGCAAGCCCGTGTACTTCAACATTGCCAAGATGCCTCACCTGCTGATCGCGGGTGCAACGGGTATGGGTAAGTCGGTCTGTATCAACAGTATCATTGTCAGCCTTTTGTATAAAGCAACGCCCGACGAGGTCAAGCTGATCCTGATCGATCCCAAAAAGGTCGAGTTCAATATTTACAAGGACATTCCCCACCTGTACTGTCCCATCGTCAGTGAGCCTACGAAGGCTGCAGGCGCGTTGGCGTCGGCGGTGGCGGAGATGGAGCGCCGCTTTGAGCTGATCGAGGAGGTCGGTGTCCGTGACATTTACAATTACAACGCGGTGACCAAGGACGATCCCGACCATGAGTTTATGCCGCAGATGGTCATCATCATCGATGAGCTTGCCGATCTTATGATGACGGCGGCCGATGCGGTGGAGTCCTCGATCTGCCGTTTGGCGCAGAAGGCGCGTGCTGCGGGAATCCATATTATCATCGGTACACAGCGTCCGTCGGTTGACGTTATTACCGGTCTTATTAAGGCCAACGTGCCCTCGCGTATTGCGTGCACGGTGGCTTCGCAGGTCGACTCGAGAACCATCATTGACATTGCGGGCGCGGAAAAGCTGATCGGTAAGGGTGATATGCTCTTTGCTCCCGTCGGATCGCCCAAGCCCATGCGTGTTCAGGGCGCGTTCGTTCACGAGAGCGACGTGGAAAAGATCGTTGAGTTTATCAAGGCCAACAACCGTGCGGCCAAGTATAATGAGGAATTCATCAACCGCATCGAAGAGGAAGCGGCCAAGTGTACGGCCGGAAAGAAGGGCGGAGCCGAAGTGGGTGACGGAAACGTTCCCGCGGACGGCCTGGATCCTAAATTCCGTGCGGCTGTGGAGGTCGCAGTGGACAGCGGAAAGATCTCGACCTCGCTTCTTCAGCGCAAGCTGGAGATCGGCTACGGCCGTGCCGCCAAGATCATCGACCAGATGGAGGAGATGGGCTACGTAAGTGCCCCCGAGGGCAACAAGCCTCGAAAGATCCTCATCTCCAAGGAGGAGTTTATGCAGATGGTCGTCAATGACGAGATCGAATGATGCCTACACAAAAGGAAAGAAATCCATTCCCGAACAGTGACTCCAATAAGCGGTATTATACCTACGATTATTATTTAAGGAAGACTTTTGGGGGGAAATGTGCCAAGATCCCGCTGGACGTCGGCTTTACCTGCCCGAATATTGACGGGCGGTGCGGTGTGGGAGGCTGTATCTATTGCTCCTCAAGGGGAAGCGGTGATTTTGCCGCTTCCTCCGCGCTTTCGATCCGCGATCAGTTTGCGATCACGGCGTCGTCGCTGGCGAACAAGTGGAAGACCGACCGCTGTATTCCGTATTTTCAGGCACACACCAACACCTACGCGCCGCTTGCGGTGCTTCGGGAAAAGTTTGAGGAGGCGCTGGCGCTGGAAGGCGCGGTGGGAATGAATATTGCCACGCGCGCCGATTGCCTTGAGGACGACGTGGTGGAATATCTGGCGGCGCTTGCCGAGCGTACGGTGCTTACGGTGGAGCTTGGACTGCAGAGCGCGCACGACGTTACGGCTGAGCGTATCAACCGCGGTCACACGTTTGCGCAGTTCGTAGAGGGCTATGATAAGCTTCGTCGCGCAAGCGACAGGATCGGCATCGGCATTCATCTGATCTTTGGTCTTCCCGGTGAGGACGATGGGATGATGCTGGACTCGGTGCGAGCGGTAGCACGGCTTCACCCCGATCAGGTCAAGTTGCATCTGCTTCACGTTTTGCGCTCCAGCCGTTTGGCACAGATCTACGAGCGCGGCGAATATTTGCCGCTGGAGAGGGAGCGTTATATTTCGCTTGTGGTGCGGGCGCTTGAGATGTTGCCCGCAGATATCGTGATCGCGCGCTTGACGGGCGACGGAATGGGTGAGGATCTTCTGGCACCCGAATGGAGCCGAAAAAAGGTGTCGGTCATCAACGATATCGATAAAATGCTTTATGCCCGGGATAGCTACCAGGGCAAACACTACGTAAAGGGAGGATAAGAATATGGCAGGACCCGGTGGAGGAGGCTTTGGCGGCGGCGGAGGTCGCGGCTTCGGTGGAGGCTTTGGCGGCGGTGGCTTCGGTGGAGGCGGCAGAGGCTTTGGCGGACACCATCACCATCACGGATTTCACGGCGGCTGGTTTTTGGGGCCGCGCTACTACGGCGGCGGATGTCTTGGCGGACTTCTCGGCATGTTCATTGCGCCGATCTTTCTGATCGTGTTTGCTATTCTTATGTTGGTTGGCTCGCTCGGCTCGGCCTTCCATTCGGTTACGACGGGCGGCGCGATCGCCTATGACGAAAATGCGTTTCAGGATTACGCCAACGAGCAGTATTATGCCGAGTTTGGAGCAGAGAAGGACAGCGAGGATCAACTTCTTCTGGTCTTTTTGATCGAGGATGAGCAATATCACGATTACGCGTATATTGCTTGGTGCGGCGATCATATAAACGGAAGGATCAACGCGATGCTTGGTGCTGAGGGCACAAGGCTGGGCAGCGCTGTTCAGAATTCCGCCATCAACGCAAGCTCCTATAAATATTCCTTGGACAACGGTATTGCGCAGGTGATCGGCACGATGCAGGGGCATATTGAGGCGCTTGGCCTTGCCTCTTCCCTTAGCTGTGACAGTGCGCCGAGCGATTACCGCTCGCATCTGATCAACCGCGCCAACATCGAAATGACCGACGAGACGGTCAACGCGGCGCTTGAAGACTTTACCGCGGCAACGGGCATTGTGGTTGCCGTCGTGGTCGAGGATGCCGACGAGGTGCTTCCGAGAGACTTTGATTACGTGAGCGTTTTCATCGCGCTTCTTTTCCTTGTGATCGCGGTCGTTATGATCGTTCAATCGGTAAGGCAGAAGGACAGGAAAAAGCGTGACGGCGACAGGGACGACAATTACAATCGATATGCTTAAATAAACAAGCAGAGGGCGACCCAAGCGGTCGCCCTCTGCAATTTTTTATCCACGTTCCGTTGAGAAAATGTTTCGAAATGGTTGGTTTACAGGTATATTCAAAAATGATATAATTACGGTACAAACATCAAAATACGGAGGTGTGATCATGTCGATTGGGCAGAATATTAAGAAATACCGAAAAGAAAAAGGGTATACGCAGAGAGAGCTTGCCGATTTGATCGGTGTATCCGTGCAGTCGGTTTCCAAGTGGGAAACCGATACGGGAGCGCCCGATATATCGCAGGTGGTTCCGCTGGCCTCGGCTTTGGAAATTTCCACCGATGCTCTTTTTGCTTATGAACATCATATCAAGCATAACGGATACGAGTCGCTTCGAAAAGACTATAGTAGGCAAGATGTGTTTCGAGATCAAACCTACACATTTCAAGAATACGAGATACTTTGTAACTATTTTTCCGCTCACCCCCAGAATTCCGAGGCGGCGTCTATGTGCCTCAAATGCTTGGTGGATATGATCGTTGCACGCAAAATGCAGGACAAAGGGAAAAGTGAGCTGATTGCTGAGTGTGAAAAATATGCAAATTGTATTTTTAAATATGAATCCGATGCAGATACTGTATTTATGAATCATTTTGTTCTTGCACGCGGGTATTCTGCACTCGGTGAAATTGCAAAAGCGAAGGAGATCCTGGGTAAGATTCCCGTGACCTTCGGAGACCGGTTGTATTGGGAAGCGGAGATCGCTCAAGCCAATAAGGAATATGATGAGGCAATGCTAAAATGCCGCTCAAGCTTTGCTCTAAAGGCAAGATACATTTCAAGATGTATCCGTATGGCGGGAGAGATACACCAGGCACAGGATGCCGAACACGGCCTGGAGTTGCGTATGGAATACGAGGAATATATGCTCAGATTGCTGAATGCCTTTCTTTCGGGCGGCAACTATTTGCCTTGCCGTCAGATCTTTCAAAAGTATGTTTTGCTTTGCGGAATGGTGCAGAAGTATATAAAATTGGGCAAGCTCGATCTGGCGCTTGAGAGAGCGGAAATGCTTTTTGAGGGAAGAAAGAATTTTCATAATTTCTTACAGCAGCCGCAGGACACGTATTCCTTATTGTTTGAGAATAACGATTCTGCGGAATATCAAGCGCAAACAAAGAAACGGCTTGACAGTTATGTTCGGTCTGCGGTGGAGCATTTGAAAACAGTTTCCGACAGTACGTATGCGCTGAGAATCAAGGTCTTGCTTGACAAGTATGATTTAAAATAACAAAAGGAGTCTATATTTATTTATGTCCTCCAAAATATGCGAAATGCATTATTAAACAAAAAAGCATCCGAAAAATCGGATGCTTTTTTATTTGGTGACCCGTACGGGAATCGAACCCATGTTACAGCCGTGAAAGGGCCGTGTCTTAACCTCTTGACCAACGGGCCGCTTTACAAAATGCGGACCTAGGTCCGCATTTTGTATGGTAGCGGGAATTGGACTTGAACCCATGACCTATCGGGTATGAACCGATTGCTCTAGCCAACTGAGCTATCCCGCCATTTTTGAACGCTCCGATATTATATCACAAACTTTATTTGTTGTCAAGAGTTTTTTCACACTTTTTTACTTTTTTATTTGCTTTGCTTTCGGTTTGTTAAAAATCAAACAACTTTTTGCCTTTTTTAACACGAAAATGGACGATTTGCCGACTTTTTGAAAAAGCGGCAACTATTTTTCCTTGAAAAAAGCATAGAATTATGATATAATAAATTGAATTATAAGGCGAAATGTTTGTTTTTTCGCAAATTTGAATTTTGAGCCTCCGCAAGGATGGCTCAGGAAAGAGGTGGACTTTGAAATATACGTTCAAAGGCGGCGCGCACGTTGAGGAGTACAAAAATACCCGCGGCTGCAGCATCGAAAAGATGTCCGCACCGGCCAAGGTCTATATTCCCATGTCGCAGCACATCGGTGCACACTGTAAGCCGGTTGTGGCGGTGGGAGATATGGTTACATATGGCCAGACCGTTGGCGTTGTTGAGTCGGGACTTGGTTGTCCGGTACATTCCAGCGTTTCGGGAAGGGTGGTTGCCATCGATCCCATCAAAAACGCGCAAGGCGTAGTCATTGAGACGGTCATTATTGAAAACGACGGCGAGTATACGCCCTGTGCCGATATTAAGCCCTGGCCGAAAAAGCTGGAGGAGACCACGGCAGAGGAGATCGTAGAGATGACCCGTCTTGCCGGAATTTCGGGTATGGGCGGTGCCACGTTCCCCACGTATGCCAAGATCGCGGGCGCGATCGGCAAGGTGGATACGCTGATCATCAACTGCGCCGAGTGCGAGCCCTTTATCACGGCCAATCACCGTTTGATGCTGGAGCGTCCCGACGAGGTGGTGTACGGTGCCAATATTTTGCGTCACGCACTGGGGCTTTCCTCAGGCATTCTTGCCGTTGAGGATAACAAGCCCGATGCCATCGAGGCTCTCCGGAAGACCATTGCGGAGACGGGGATGCCCTTTGAGGTGGCGGTGATGAAGACCAAGTACCCGCAGGGTGACGAGCGTCAGATCATGTATGCGCTTCTGGGGAAGGAGCTTCCCGCAGGTAAGCTTCCGGCCGACATTGGCTGCGTTATTTTCAATGCTGAGACAAGCGCGGCGGTTGCGGTGGCGTTTTATGACGGCACACCGCTTGTCAAGCGCATCGTTACGGTGGACGGAGACTGTCTCCGCACGCCCAAGAATCTGCTGGTTCATATCGGCACGAGCTATATGGACCTCATCCACGCGTGCGGCGGCCTTGTCAAGGCACCCAAGAAGATCGTCAACGGCGGCCCGATGATGGGCTTTGCCCAGTGGGACATTGGCGGTGCGGTCACCAAGGGTACGTCCGCGATTCTGGTCTTTTCTGCGGAGTTTGACGAAAACCAGTCACATCCCGAGGAGGCGTGTATTCGTTGCGGTCGATGCGTCAAAAATTGTCCGATGCATCTGATGCCCAATTATCTTGCGCTCTATACGTCTAACAAGATGTATGAGGAGGCGGAGAAGATGAACGCGCTCAGCTGTGTTGAGTGCGGAACCTGCTCGTACAATTGCCCCGGTAACATTCATATCGTGCAGCATATCCGCGTGGCCAAGGGTGTGATCCGTGCGGAGCGGCAACGAGCTAAAGAGGCGGCTGAGGCCTCGAAAGTAAAGTGAAGGGAGAAGTAAAATGGACGAAATGAACCAAGTGAACCTCAAAACGCCCGACCTGTTGACGGTCGTGCCTTCTCCTCATATTAAAAGCGGTGTAACCACGCAAAAGCTGATGCTTGACGTCATTATTGCGCTCCTGCCCGCTTGCCTTTTCGGCGTTTATCAATTCGGAGCCCACGCCGCCACGCTTCTGATCGTTGGTGTGGCCTCTTCGGTTTTCTTTGAGTGGGCGTTCCAGAGAATTCTCGGCAGAAGGGTGTCGATCAAGGACCTTTCAGCCGTGGTAACGGGACTTCTCATCTCGATGAATCTGCCCTCTACGGTGCCGTTCTGGCTTCCCATCATTGGCTCGTTCATTGCGATCGTGGTGGTCAAGCAGCTGTTTGGAGGCGTTGGAAAGAACTTTCTCAATCCCGCGCTTGCGGCAAGAATCTTTTTGTTTCTTTCGTGGTCGGACCGGATGGCCACGTTTACCGTGCCGCGCTGGGTGGGGAACGGCGTGGATGCCGTCGCGTATGCAACGCCGCTGGCCTCGCTGGCTGAGAACGGAACGACGGGCGGCGCTACGCTTATGGATATGTTTCTGGGTAAAACGGGTGGCTGTATCGGTGAGATGTCGGCGCTTTTGCTTCTCGCGGGCGGCGTGTATCTGATCGTTCGCCGCGTGATCACCTGGCACATTCCCGTTTGCTATCTTGGTACGGTGGCGGTCTTTGCGCTGCTCCTTCCCGCAAGCGGTGCGATGTTTGACCTGAATACGGTTCTGACACAGCTTCTGTCGGGCGGTCTGATGCTCGGTGCGATCTTTATGGCAACCGATTACGTCACTACCCCTGTCACTAAGTGGGGGCGGGTGATCTTCGGTATCGGTTGCGGACTCATCACCGTTCTTTTCCGCCGTTTCAGCAGCTATCCCGAGGGCACGTCCTTTGCTATCCTGGTTATGAATACGCTGGTTTGGTACATTGACAGACTTACAAAGCCCCGCGTTTTCGGAGGTGCAAAGCATGGAAAATAAGAGTTATGTGAAAAATATGGCGCTGGTAGGACTTAAGCTCCTTTTGATCTGCGCCGTGATCGCGGGCGTCGTGTCCTTTGTTTACACGGTGACCTTTGATGCCTATCAGAAAAATCTTGACCGCGAGATCCGCGAGTCGATGGCCATCATTTTCAATGCGGACGAGGACGACGTGATCGACCTTGACGTGTATGACGGCGCGCTTGACTCGGACATTCAGGCGGTCTATACCGTTAAGCTGAACGGCGAGGTTGTTGGCTATTGTGTGAACGTTATTGGCAAGGGCTTTGGCGGCGATATGAGCCTCATGGTTGGCTACCAGCCCGACAAGAGCATTCGCGGCGTATCCATTGTTTCGCACGCCGAGACGCCCGGCGTGGGCTCTAAGGTGGGCGATGCGGCGCATCTGTCGCAGTACGCAGGCCTTTCGGGTGAGCTTACGCTCTCTAAGCGAGGCGATGCCGACATTACGGCGATCTCGGGAGCTACCATCTCCTCGAAGGCGGTTCACGAAGCGGTTAATCGGGCAAGCGAGGTTCTCGCCTCGGTTCCCGTGGCGTAAGGAGGGGTGAGTATGCGTAAAAATTCAGGCTTTATCAAGCAGCTGAAGGAGGGAATTCTGGATAACAATCCCGTTCTCGTTCAGCTTTTGGGTATGTGTCCCACGCTTGCCACAACGACGTCGGTCGAAAATGCGATCGGTATGGGTGTGGCGGCAATGGCCGTTCTTATCTGCTCCAACATTTTTATTTCGCTTCTTCGCAAATTCATTCCGTCTCAGGTTCGTATCGCGGCGTTTATCGTCATCATTTCGGGCTTTGTGACGGCGGTCGAGCTGATCATGCGAGCGTATTTCTACTCGCTGTATCAGGCACTTGGCCTGTTCATCCCGCTGATCGTGGTTAACTGTATCATTCTGGCGCGCGCTGAGGCGTTTGCCTCGCGCAACAAGGTTCTCCCCTCGGCTATCGACGGCCTTGCCATGGGCCTTGGCTTTACCTTTGCCCTTGTGATCGTTGCCACCCTCCGTGAGGTGCTCGGTGCGGGTACCTTTATGGGAATGGATCTGTTCGGTGAGTATTACAGTCCCATTATGATCCTGGTTTCGCCTCCCGGTGCCTTTTTGACGCTGGGTCTTGTGATTGCGATCGTCCAGAAGATCCGCAATAACATTGAGGATAAGAAGCGTCTGGAAAAGCTGATGAAGGTCGAGTTTGTCGACCATTCGGCAAAGCTGGCAAAGAAGGAGGATGAGACGGTATGAGCTTTGGAGAAATTTTACTGATGATGTTCGGTGCCGTGCTCGTCGAGAACTTCATTTTTGCTCGCTTTTACGGCTGTTGTCCCTTCCTTGGCGTTTCCGAAAAGCCGGATACCGCCTTTGGTATGGGTATGGCGGTTACCTTTGTTATCACGCTCTCAAGCGCGGTGACCTGGCTTGTGTATAAGCTTCTGGAGCTTTTCCACCTGGAATATCTGCAGACCATCGCGTTTATCCTGGTGATCGCGGCGCTCGTTCAGTTTATTGAGATGTTCCTTCGCAAATTTATTCCGTCGCTTTATAGCGCTCTCGGCATTTATTTGCCGCTGATCACTACCAACTGCGCGGTGCTCAGCTCGGCGCTTCTTAACATTCAGAACGGCTACAATCTGATCGAGTCCATCTGCTTCGGCTTCGCCGCGGCCATCGGCTTTACGCTGGCCATCGTGGTGTTTGCCGGTGTCCGTATGCGCCTTGCTACGGCAAAGCCTCCCAGATCCTTCAAGGGCTTCCCCTTGACGCTGATCGCGGCAGGTCTGCTTGCTATGGCGTTTTCGGGCTTTACAAGTCTTAGCTTTTAAGGAGGGAAGAAAATGCAAATATCTGACGTTTTGATTCCCGTCCTGATTTTCGCGGGACTTGGTGTGTTTTTCGGTATCCTTCTTGCGATCGCCGCCAAGATCTTTGAGGTCAAGGTGGATGAGCGCGTTCCCAAGGTGCAGGAGTGCCTGCCGGGGGCCAACTGCGGCGGCTGCGGCTATTCGGGCTGCGGTGCGCTGGCTGAGGCCATCGTAAAGGGAGAGGCCAAACCGAGCGCTTGTACGGTGGGAGGCGCGGAGACCGCCCAAAAGATTGGCGAGATCATGGGCGTTGAGGTCGAGGAGCGTGTTCGTATGCGTGCACAGGTCATGTGCTCGGGTACGGCGGAGTTCGCCAAGAAAAAGTACATTTATGCGGGCGCAAAGGACTGCATTTCGGCCACCAAGCTGGCGGGCGGCGACAAGCTGTGCCCCAACGGTTGTATCGGTCTTGGAACCTGTGTGACGTCCTGTCCGTTCGGGGCGATCTCGGTCGTGAACGGCGTTGCCGTCGTTGACTACAAGAAGTGCGAGGGCTGCGGCGTGTGCACGCACGCGTGCCCCAAGGGGATCATCAAGCTGATTCCATATAACAGCCGTCACTGGGTTGGTTGTATGTCGGTCGAGAAGGGCGCGGTTACGCGCAAGCAATGCGAGGTGGGCTGCATCAGCTGCAAGCTTTGTGAAAAGGCTTGCGAGTACGATGCCATTCACGTCAACGGCTTTGTAGCGTCGATCGACTATGATAAGTGCGTGGGTTGCAACAAGTGTGTGGACAAATGTCCGAGACACATCATCTGGTCGGCGGGCACACAGTACGGAAACCTTGTGATCCTTCGCGAAAACATCAAGGATATATAAAAGAAAAACCCGATTTTATATCGGGTTTTTTCTTGACAAAAGGGGGAAAATCGTGTATACTGTATATGTCACAGCTTGACAAGAAAGGATGAAGACAAAATGAAAAAAACTGTAAAGATTCTCTCCCTTGTAATGGCACTCGTACTCGTTTGCTTTGTTTTCGCTTCTTGCGCAAAGACGCTTTCGGGCACGTATTCGGTAGAGGCAGGCGGTTCGCTTGTTGGCGGTAAGATCTCGATGACCTTCAGCGGTAAGAACGTGACCGTTACCACAACGGCAGGCATTGCCGGCTTCACCTCCACCAACGAGGTAAAGGGAACCTATGAGATCGCAGAGGCGGCTGACGGTACGCAGACCATCACCATCACCTACGAGGGTGACGCTGAGGGCGACGCCGGTAAGCTTAGCGGAACGCAGAGCTTCTCTGATGGTAAGGATGAGAACGGCAACAAATATATTAAAGTTGGCATCTTTACGCTTACACAGGTAAAATAAAAACGAAAAACAAACGGCTGTTGCATTGCAACAGCCGTTTTTCTTTTATCCGATTCCCTTTAGGAAACTTTGAAGAAGGGGACTCTTGGGGGCACCGAAGACCTCCTCGGGCGAACCCGTTTCCTCAATGATTCCGTTGGCCATATAAATGATTTGATCCGAAACCTGACGGGCAAATTCCATCTCGTGCGTGACTACGATCATGGTACGTCCTTCGTCGCGAAGCTCCTTTATGACCTTCAGCACCTCGCCCGTAAGCTCGGGGTCAAGCGCCGACGTCGGCTCGTCAAAGCAGAGAATGTCGGGCTTCATTGCCAGTGCACGCGCAATGGAAACGCGCTGCTGCTGACCGCCCGAAAGCTGACAGGGATAGGAATCCTTTTTCTCGGAAAGCCCTACCGCCGCAAGGAGCTCGGCGGCGTGCTCCTCGATCTCTGCAACCTTCTGTTTCAACTCGGCGTGGGAAAGCTTGTTTTGCTTGGCCTCCTCCTTGGCGCGAAGCTTGGGCGCCAGGGTGAGGTTCTCCATCACCGAATACTGCGGAAACAGATTGAAGGACTGAAAGACAAGTCCGAAGCGAAGACGGCTTTCGCGGATCTCGGCGGCCGACTTTTTCTTGTGCTCAGCGGCGTCGAATATGGCGCTTCCGTCCACGGAAATGACACCGGTGTCAGGAGTCTCAAGGAAGTTGAGACAGCGAAGGAGCGTAGTCTTTCCGCTTCCCGAGGAGCCGATGATCGAAAGCACCTGACCCTTTTCCAGCGAAAAGTCGATCCCCTTCAGCACCTCGGTCTTGCCGAAGCGCTTGGTTATGTTTTTAACTTCAAGTAATGCCATGTCCATTCCTCCTTACACCTTGTAGTAGTCGAGCTTTTTCTCGATAAAGCCGAAAAGAAGCGTGAGGATGCCGACAAAGGCAAGATAGAATACCGCCGTGTAGAACATCGGCCAGATCAGCGCGTGTGCGGTGTATTCCTCCGCCACCTTGAGAATTTCCACTACCATAATGACTCTCGCGAGTGCGGTGTCCTTGACCAGCGTAATGATCTCGTTGGACATCGGGGGAATGATGCGCTTGACGACCTGCATCAGAATGACCTTAAAGAAGATCTGCGATTTGGTCATGCCCAGCACCTCGCCGGCCTCATACTGACCGCGCGGGATGCCCTCAATGCCGCCTCGGTAAATCTCCGAGAAGTAGCAGGCGTAGTTGATGACGAATGCCACAATGACCGCGTTGAAGCGCGAGAAGGCGGGCAGATCCCAAAGCAAGCGAGGAACATAGAATACCACAAAGACCTGAAGCATAAGCGGCACGCCGCGAATGATCCAGACGAACACCTTTGTGAGGTAAGCCAGCGGCTTGAACTTGGACATAGATCCGAAAGAGATCACCAAACCCAAAGGAAGCGCTAACACAAGTGTTAGCGCAAAAATCAGGCAGGTGTTTTCAAATCCCTCAAGCAACCGAAGCGTTACCTTAAGAAATGAAGACCAGGTTATTGCCATGTTTTATTCCTTTGTTTGGGTTAATTACTCAATGACTTCAACAAGCTGAACAACGTTCTCGAAGCCATACTTAGCAGCAAGCTCTGCGATCTTTCCGTTGTCAAAGAGAGTCTTGATGGCCTCGTTTACCTTGGCGGTAAGCTCAGAGCCCTTCTCGAAGCCGATGGCGTAGATCTCGGAATCAAGAACGATCTCCTCAACGATCATAAGATCAGCGTAGTCGCCCTGTCCGCAGATGTTCTTGGCAAGAACGATGTCCATAACGGCAAAGTCAACGGCACCCGACTTAACCTCAAGGAAAGCCTTGTTCTGTGCGGGATACTTTTCCATGCTTCCGTTGTCACCGATCACGGTTGCGGCATAGCTCTCACCTGCGCTTCCGCCCTCAACGCCTGCCTTCTTGCCGGCAAGGTCAGCCTCACTCTTGATGAGGTCCTTGTTGTCAGCCTTGATGACGATGCACTGCTGGTTGAGCATATAGCCGTAAGAGAAGTCAACGAGATCCGAACGCTTGGTGTCAACGCCGTCGATCTTATCGGTGGAGTTGGCGGTGAAGCCGTTCCAGATGCAGTCGATGGTGCCTGCCTCAAGCTCGGTGTACTTCTGGGTCCAGTCGATCTCCTGGAAATCGACCTTCATACCGATCAGCTTACCAACCTCCATAGCAAACTCGGACTCAAAGCCGGTCCAGTTGCCGTCAGCATCTTTTTCGTTCATGTTTTCAAAAATGGTTACGCCGCAAACAAGCGTGGGGGTTTCATCCTTATCACCGCAGGAAGCGAATGCGAAAGTGAGAGAGAGCAGCATAAGAACTGCAAGTGTGAGAGAAAGAATCTTTTTCATTTTGAATGTCTCCTGTTTTTTGAATTTGCTTTACCGCTTTAACGAGGTAAAGTGATAACGTAGTATATCTTACCACATATCCCCACGTTTGTCAATAGGTTTTTTAAAAAAATAAAAACAATCTTTAAGAATGAGTTTTTTTACTACGTATCAAAGAAAAAAGAACCCCCGCAAGTACATTATACCTTGCGGGGAAAGAAATGATTTTCTTCCGTATCATTATTATACGCTTTCTTTTTACGTTTGTCAAGCGCTTTTTCGGCCAATCAAGCCATATCGGCGATCACGTCCTTGATGTACGCGTAATCGTTCTTGGCGAACCAATAGCGGTCGCCGGGGCGGGGAGCCTCCAGACAGATCGGGCCGGTATATCCAACCTCTTGAAGCTTCTCAAGATACAGGTGGTGGTTGATCTCGCCGTCACCGAGTGCGGCGGGGAGGCGGAAGCGCGATTCGGGAAGCTTGATGTAGTTCTTCAGGTGAACGTAGTAGAGCTTATCACCGAACGTATCGATGACCGCATTCAGCGGCATCGGATCGGGGAAGAGGATCATATTGCCGTAGTCGAGATTGATGCCCACCATCGGCGAGTCGATCATATCCACCAGGCGGCGTGTGGGGAGGGGAAGGTCGTGAATGTAACCCATATGTGTCTCGAATGCGAAGCGAAGGTCGATCTTTTCCAGCTCCTTGGCGATGCGACCGTAGGTGTCGGCCGTCAGCTCGAAGGTCTCGTCATTGGCGGCGGCCGAGCCGTTGAATTCATAGCCGGGGGCGGGGACGGTCTTTAGAGGGCAGTTCTTTACCTCGGCGGTGGTGTTGCACATTTTTGCTCCGCACACCTCACGCACGATCTTGGCGTTTTCCACCGTCTCGGCAACGATGGCATCGCGCACCTCCTTGTTGGGGCTTGCACAGCCCTTGACCATAAAGCGGAACATGGTTTCGAAGTTTCCAAGTCCCGCGGTGGCCTTTGCAATCTCCTCGGCATACTCGCGGAAGGAAAGAGATGCGTAGTCCTTGGGGAGCCAGCCGCGGAACTCGATGCCCTCATAGCCGATGTCAGCGGCAAAGCGGCAAACGTCGGTCAGCGTCTTTTTGCCGTAGCTCGTGCCTGCGACCTCGGCGTAATTGATGTGCATAAGAATGGGATTGTTCATAAGATTCACCTCGTTTGATTTGGATGCAATTTTACCGTAGAAGGTCAAAGCTTCTTTCTTTTAGTATAGCATAATAAAAAATGAATGGAATTGTATTTTTTATTATTTTTATTGCAATTTCTATCTTTTTAGATATAATAGTCGATTGCTACACTGCTTTCGCGGACGGCGTGCATATGCGTTTTTACCACGCTCACGTGGTAGGGGTCACTCTGGTAGTCGGCAAGTGCCTTTGGGTCATCAAGCAGGACACTAAGCACCACGTCATACGAGCGCTCAGAGTGCAGAAAGTCTACGCCGACCTCAATGCCGCGGAGCTGGGGAACGTTGCCCTCCATCGAGCGGAGTATCTCTGCCGCCTTTTCGCATTCCTCACGGCTGTTGTTTTTCAGTTTAAAGCATACGATATGTTTGATCATCGCGGATCTCCTTGTCATTTTCTCAATTTATTATAATACAAACTGAGCGAAAAAGTCAAGAAAAACGAAAAATTTGACCGTAAAATCGTATAAAAGAGAAAAAAATAATTTTTTTTAAAAAAATTTAAAAAAGGGCTTGATTTTTTCTTTTCTTTGTGGTATTATATTGAAGTCACGGAGAGATGGCTGAGCTGGTCTAAGGCGCACGACTGGAAATCGTGTTAAGGCTAATACCCTTACGAGGGTTCGAATCCCTCTCTCTCCGCCACTTGAATAATGCTGGTATGGCTCAGTCGGTAGAGCACGTCATTGGTAATGACGAGGTCATCAGTTCGATTCTGATTACCAGCTCCAAAAATCCCGAACACCTTGGTGTTCGGGATTTTCTTTTTTCAAAAAACAAACGGCGAGAGGATAAGCACCGACAGTGCGCAAAGGAGCGCCTGCGCTGCGCGTGCGCAGAGGTACGGACGGAAGGAAAGACCGCGTCCGTCGGCAAGCGTCACCAGCTGGCAGTGCACCGAAAGTCCCGACCATCCGACCGTCAGCGCACAGAGCATCACCGAGAGAGGGCGCTTGTGGAGCGCGGCGGCGGCACTCACACCGGAGGACATCTCAAAAAAACCGTACAAAAGAGCGGTTATTGCTTCGGGAAGCGCCAAGCCTTCCAGGGCGTGTGACAGACACCCGATGACCGTTCCGAAAAACAAAATATACGCGCAGACTGTCAGCATGGCGGTGGTGGCTGAGGCAATTGCCGCGGTGAAGGCACCGGGGGCCGGCGACAGAGGCGCAGTGCGCGGAGCTTCTTTCGCAGAGGCTTCTTTTTTTCGTGTGACGATTCCAACCGTGACCGCGCTTGCCATACAGCAAAGCCAAAGTAAGAGACCAAAGGCGCGATTGCGATACAGAGAGGTGCCTACGGCAGAGACCAAAAAAGCAATGCTCGGCAGATTGGAAAATCCGAGCAGTCGTTCGCACTCGTTTTTGGAAATTTGCCCCTTGTCATATAGTGCGAGAGACATTCGCGCACCAACGGGAAACCCGCAAAGAAACCCGAGAAAAACGGCGGCGGCACTTGACACGGATATGCCGAACAGACGGGCGAGGGGGCGTCCCAGCCTTTGCCCGAACAAATCGCCAAAGCCGAAGGCGATCAAAAGCTCGGAGAGAACCATAAAGGGGAAAAGCGAGGGAATGATCGCCCGCGCGCAAAGCGAGAGAGCGCGCGTGACGCACTCGGCAGCTACGGCAGGATTTTTGAGTACAAGCAAAATCAGGAATAAGATCAGCAGGCAAAGGGCGGCTGCCGTGTTTCTTGTCTTCTTGGTCAGCAGGTTTCCGGTCATTCTTTGTTGCCTCCGCGCATAAAGTAGGGTATATTTATTTGTACGGGAAAGGGTGGTCGGTTATGCCGAGAAAGGGTGTTTTTAAAACAGAAAAAGCAGAAAAGCGTTCGCCGATCGGGCGCATACGGGAGAGGGCGGAGGCCTTCTTCGGTATGCCATACGTCGAGTGCCGCGGCTTTCGGAGTGTGACGGTGGAGGGGGCCCAAAAAATCGAGTCTATGACGCAGGAGTGTGTGGTCGTTTTGCTTGACCGGGGGCGTCTTGCCGTTTGTGGGGAGAACTTGATCTGTGCCTCCTTCCGAAACGGATGTCTTACCGTAGACGGCGAGATCGACTCGGTCGGCAAATGGAGGCGTGAGGCATGAGCTTGTTTGGCTTTTTTGGCGGAAGAACGGTATTTGCCGCCAAGGGAAAGGACGCGGCAAGGATCTTCAACAAATGTATGGAAGAAAAAATCATGTATGTGAAAAGCGTATGGGACGGAGAGTCCTTTCTTTTGTACATTGAGGGGCGGGCGGCCTCTCGCTTTGCGGAGCTTTGTGAAAGGGAGCGGATCGAGGTGGAGGTGCGAAGCCGTAAGGGCTTGCCCGAGCTTTGGTCGCGCTATCGTAGCCGCCCGGGGCTTTGGCTTGGCCTTTTGCTTGCCGTGGGCTTGCTTGCTTTGTCCAGAGGGGTGATCTGGAGCATTCGCATTGAGGGCAATGAGCGTCTTGGTGAGGATCGAATCCTCTCGTTGCTTGCCGAAAACGGCATTGAGGTGGGGACCCCCTTGCGCGATCTGCGACCGGCTGTGGCGGAGGGCAACATCCTTCTTGCGGAAAAGGACATTTCCTGGATCTCACTTTATGCCGTGGGAACTACGCTGAACGTGGAGGTGCGAGAGACCGAGCGGGGGGATCCGACGGCGGAGGGGGCGGCCAATCTGGTGGCGCTTTGTGACGGTGTGATCGAGCGCATCGAGGTGTGCGACGGAAGCGTGGTGATAAAAAAGGGAGATGTGGTACGGCAGGGTGAGCTTTTGGTCAGCGGCGTTTATGACACGCCCGAGGGCGGCTCGCTTCGGCAGACGCTCGCGCGCGGGGAGGTGTTTGCCCGGACGATACACGAATATGAAGTCAAAATTCCTGTTTTGTATGAAAAAAAGGTGTATACCGGACGGCAGTGGTGCGAAAAACGAATAAATTTTTTTGCAAAAGACATAAAAGTTTTCGCAAATACTGGAAATGCACCCCCAACTTGTGATATAATATACTATGAAGACAAGTTCAGCTTGCTTGGAGGCAAGGAGCTTCCCCTTGGGATGGATACCGTTCTGTTTCGCGAATACGTGATGGAAACGGTAAAGCTTTCCCCCGGGGAGGCGGCGTCCTATGCCTTTGCTGAGCTGGAGCGTGAGCTGGCCGAGCTTTCGGTAAGGGCTGAGCTTCTGGGAAAGGATATTTCCTTTGAGTTGACCGACGAAGCATATTATCTCAGCTGTTGCATCACCTGCTTGGAAAACATAGCCGTTACGCAAAGGATCGAAGCGTGGCGGGGAACGGAGTTGTATGGCACAAAAAATCATCGGAGTGGAAACCAGTGAACAGACCCTAAAGCTATTCGGCAGCTTTGACTGTCATGCAAGGATGCTGGAGGATGCCTTTGCGGTGGATATTCGCAATCGCGAGACCGACAACGGCAACGCCATTGTGATCGAGGGCGATGACGAGGCGGTGGCGGCTACTCACCGTGCGCTTTCCTATCTTAAGGACGTGGCACAGATGAGCGATACGCTTGACGAGCAATCGGTGCGGTACGTCATCAATATGGTGCGCGACGGTCATGCCGACGAGCTGGAAAAGCTGGACGGCAGCATCTGCATCACGGGACGCGGCAAGCCCATCAAGGCTAAGACCGTCGGTCAGAAGAAGTATGTAGAAGCCATTGAAAAAAATACCATTACGCTTGGCATCGGCCCTGCAGGTACGGGAAAGACCTTTCTTGCGGTGGCAATGGCGGTCAAGGCGCTCAGAGAAAAACGTATCAGCCGCATTCTTTTGACACGCCCTGCCATTGAGGCGGGCGAAAAGCTGGGCTTTTTGCCGGGCGATCTGCAAAGCAAGATCGATCCCTATCTCCGTCCGCTTTATGACGCACTGTATGAGATGATCGGCACCGAGGCGTATGCGCGCTTTGTGGAAAAGGGCACCATCGAGATCGCACCGCTGGCGTATATGCGAGGTCGGACGCTGGACGATTCCTTCATCATTCTTGATGAGGCGCAGAACGCCACGCCCGAGCAGATGAAGATGTTTTTGACGCGTCTGGGCTTCAACTCCAAAATGGTGGTGACGGGAGACCTGACGCAGACCGACCTGCCAAGCGGTCAGAAGAGCGGTCTTGCGGCGGCGGTCAAGATTCTGGAGGATATTGACGACATTGCCATTCACCGCTTCACCGACCGCGACGTGGTGCGCCACAAGCTGGTGCAGAAGATCATTCTTGCTTACGAAAAGCACGAAAGAGAGGGCGCACGCAAGGCCGAGGAGGAACGGGAAAAACGAAAGCTCCGCTATGCACCGAGCAAAGGAGCAGAAGGGAAGAGTACAAAATGAGACTTCTTATATATTTTGAAAATCAGCAAAAAAAGGAGCCCATCCGCTATTCGCTCAAGATGCTGGTGCGCAGGGCGGTGGAGGCCACGCTTGCCTATGAGAATATGAAGGATGACTGTGAGGTTTCGGTCACCTTTTGTGACAACGAAGGGATCCGTGAGATGAACAAGCGCTTTCGCAACATAGACCGCGAGACCGACGTGTTGTCCTTTCCGTTGTTTGATGACGACGGAATGGACGCGCACGTGGAGGAGCTGAATTGCGTGCTGGGTGACATCGTGCTTTCGCTGGAGAAGGCGCGCGCGCAGGCCGAGGAATTCGGACATAGCTTTGAGAGGGAGGTTGCCTTCCTTACGGTACATTCGGTGCTTCACTTGCTCGGATACGACCACGAGACGGGTGAGGCGGACGAGCGGGATATGCGCCGTCGGCAGAGTGAGATCGTGGACAAGCTTGGGCTCTCGGTAAAATAAAAGGAAAAGGAAGCATATATGAAAAAGACAGGATTTATTGCCATTGTGGGGCGTCCGAACGTTGGAAAATCCACACTGATGAATCAGATTTTGGGCGAGAAGGTTGCCATTGTTTCGGCTAAGCCCCAGACCACGCGCAACCGTATTCTCGGCATTTATACACGAGGTGAGGAGCAGTTTGTTTTTCTGGATACGCCCGGCATTCACAAGCCCAAGAATCGCCTTGGTGAATATATGGTGGGCGCGGCCAATTCCTCACTCCACGATGCCGATGCGGTGGTGCTCGTTGTGGACGTGGGCAGGGAGCCGTCGTCGGTCGAGGAGGATGTGATCGCGTATCTGCAAAAATCCAAGATTCCCTCGGTGCTTGCGCTCAACAAGGTGGATCTGTACCAGAGAGAAAAGATTGCCCAGACCATTGCCGCATACGCCGCTAAATACAACTTTGACGCCTTTGTGCCGATCTGTGCCAAGAGTGGCGGCAAGGTGGAGGAGCTTTTGGACGAGTGCGCGAAATTCCTCGCCGAGTCCGAGTGGATGTTCCCCGAGGATATGATCACCGACCAGCCCGAACGTCAGATCGCGGCCGAGGTCATTCGCGAAAAGATCCTCCGCACCACTGACCGCGAGGTTCCGCACGGAACGGCCGTCGTTATCGAGGAATTCACCGACGAGGGTACCATGATCCGCATTCGTGCGGAGATCTTCTGCGAGAAGGAGTCGCACAAGGGGATCCTTGTCGGAAAGGGCGGAGCGAATCTCAAGCTGATCGGAAGCTATGCCCGTCAGGATCTTGAGAAGTTCTTTGGCACCAAGGTGTATCTCAATCTTTGGGTCAAGGTCAAGGAAAACTGGCGCGACAGCGTGGGTATGGTGACCAATTTCGGATACAACAAAAAGGAAGATTATAATTAAGGAAGGAAACGTGCGGTGCAGTATACGGTTGACGGATTGGTAATACGCGAGAGTGAGGCGGGTGAGAACGATAAGCGCTTGATTTTACTCACGCCCGACCGCGGGAGGCTCAGCGTCCTTGCCAAGGGCGCTCGTTCGCTTAAGAGCAAGTATATGAACAGCACCGCTCTTTTTACCTACGGAAACTACGAGATCACCGAGCGCGGTGAGCACGCGTGGCTTTCGGGGGCGTCGGTGACCGAGTCCTTTTACGGCATCCGCAACGACATAGAACGGCTGGCACTGGCCTCCTACATCGTGGACGTGGTGTACGAGCTTACGGGCGAATCCGAGGAGGCGTGCGATATGCTGCGACTGGCTCTCAATACGCTGTTCGCCATTGCCAACGACTACAAGCCGCGTCCGCTCATTAAGGCGGTCTTTGAGTTCCGTGCGATGACCATGTCGGGCTATCTTCCCAATCTGGAGACCTGCTCGGTGTGCGGCAGGACCAGGGGGAGCTATATGTATCTTGACGTGATGAACGGTGAGATGAAGTGCGCCGAATGCTTACATACCGTGGAGCTTAAAAAAACAGCAGCGGAGGACGAGATCCGCGATGCGCGTATTCTTTCGCCGCTTGGCGGCGGTGCGCTGGCGGCGGCGCGGTACATCATTGAGGCGCCGATCGAGAGGCTGCTTTCCTTTAATCCCGAGGAGATCACAGTTTCCGAGCTTGCGAGAATGAGCGAGACCTACCTTTTGCATCATCTGGAGCGAAGCTTTTCCTCGCTGGATTTTTATCGTAACGTAACAAAAATGTAATGGAAGAAAAAATGGACGAGAAGAATTTACACACACTGGAATTTACCAAAATACGCGAGATGCTGGCGACCTATGCCCTCACCGAGGGCGCAAAGGCGCGTGCGCTCGCGCTTTTGCCGGCCAAGGATCCCATAGAGGCAAGGCTTCTTCAAGCGCAGACGACCGATGCCAGACGCCTCATCGACCACAAGGGAATGCCGTCCTTCGGTATGGTGAAGGATATCGCTGACGCCTGCGAGCGCGCGGACAAGGGGGCAACCCTCAGCACCGGCGAGCTTCTGGCAGTTGCGAATGTGCTTCGCACGTCGCGCTCTCTTTTGGAATATATCCGCACCAACAAGCTGTTTGAGACCTCGCTTGATGAGATCTTTGAGCGCCTGATGCCGGGTCGCACGCTTGAGGACAAGATCACGCGCGCCATCATCAGTGAGGATCAGATCGCTGACGAGGCCAGCCGCGAGCTGTCGGATATCCGTCGGCGAATCCGCCTTGAGGGCAATCGCATCAAGGAGATGCTTCAAAAGTACATTACCGGCGGCTCGTACGCTAAATACTTGCGCGACAACATCGTAACAGTCAAAAACGGGCGTTACGTGATTCCTGTAAGAGCCGAATGTAAGAATGAGATAAAGGGTCTGATCCATGATACGTCGGCAACCGGCTCCACCATTTTTGTCGAGCCCTCGGCGGTGGTAGACGCCAACAATGAGATCCGCATTCTCCAGACCAAGGAGGAGCACGAGATCGAGCGCATCCTTGCCGAGCTTTCGGGCGAGGTGGCGGCCATTGAGCACGTAGTCCGTATGGATTATCTGAATATCACCGAGCTTGCCTACACCTTCGCGTGCGGCGAGTTCTCACGCCGTCTGAATGCGACCGAGGCGCGCATTACCGAGGATCGCGCCGTGCGCCTGATCCGCGCGCGCCACCCTCTTATCGATAAGGACAAGGTGGTTCCCGTAGACATTACGGTGGGGGGCGAGTACGATTCGCTGATCATTACCGGTCCCAACACCGGCGGTAAGACCGTAACGCTCAAGACCGTCGGACTTTTTGCTCTGATGGCAAGAGCCGGCCTTCACATTCCGGCCGAGGAATCCTCGTCGATCTGCTTCTTTGACGAGGTGTTGGTCGATATCGGCGACGAGCAGAGCATTGAGCAGTCACTGTCCACCTTCAGCTCGCATATGGTCAACATCGTTTCCATCCTTGAAAGAGTGGGTAACCGCTCACTGGTGCTTTTTGACGAGCTTGGCGGCGGCACCGATCCCGTCGAGGGCGCGGCGCTTGCCGTGGCCATCATTGATACCGTGCGCGAGAAGGGCGCTCTTTGCGTGGCGACCACGCACTATTCCGAGCTCAAGGCCTATGCGCTGGACACGGTGGGCGTTTGCAACGCCTCGTGTGAGTTTGACGTAGAGACCCTGCGCCCGACATACCGACTGGTGATCGGCGCGCCCGGAAAATCCAACGCGTTTGCCATTTCGGGCAAGCTGGGCCTCTCGCCCGAGATCATTGAAAAGGCAAAGGGAAACGTCAGCGCGGAAAACCGCCGCTTTGAGGACATCATCGAAAAACTGGAAAAAAGCCGCTTGGAAATGGAAAAGCGACTTGCTGAAGCCGAAAACATGCGTGCGACCTACGAAAAATACAAGGCAGATGCCGAACGCACCATCGGCAAACGCCTGAAGGACTCCGAAAAGATGCTGGAGGACGCCAAAAATAAGGCGGCGGCTGTTATGGAGAGTGCCAAGGCGTCCAGTGCCTTTGTGTTTGCTCAGCTGGAGGAGATCCGCAAAAAGCAGGAGGCGGCCAACTTCGGTGAGGAGCTGGAGCGCACGCGCCGCGCGGTGCGCGGTCACATCCGCGATAATGAGGACAAGTATAACCCCGTAAGCGAGAGAACCAACGAGAATTACGTGCTTCCGCGTTCGCTTCGCAAGGGCGATCGCGTCCTTTTGGTCGATCTGGACAAGGAGGCGACGGTTCTTGAGCTTCCCGACGCGCAGGGCAATGTGCAGGTGCAGGCGGGTATCATCCGCACGCGCACAAAGCTTGCCAATCTTCGTCTTGTGGAGGAGGGGGCGACCTTTACCGATAAGGAGAATCAGAAAAGGGCAGTCAGCACCTATCGCAAAAAGACCAGCTCGGATTGCATTGACGAGATCGATCTCAGAGGCAAGACGGGGGAGGAAGCGTGGGCGGCTGTGGACAAGTATCTGGACGACGCTATGCTTTCGGGCTTCCATACCGTACATCTTATTCACGGAAAGGGAACGGGGGCGCTGAAAAACGCGCTCTGGCAGTATCTCAGGGGGGACAAGCGTATTCGCAGCTTCCGCATCGGGCAGTACGGTGAGGGTGACGGCGGTGTTACGGTTGTTGAGCTGAAATGACGTCGAATTCGGGCGTTTTCCCCATAGTGCGACGGTGTTTTTTGTTAACATTCACAAAAAAATAAAAAACTGTTAAAAAACCTTTTCAAAACTCGAATTTTGTGATATAATGGGGTTGTAAAATAAATAAAATTTTTCGGGGGGATTTTATGCAGGACAATCTTTTTGGCGATCTCAGTGTTATCAGCCTTCGCGGCGGTGAGCAGTTTGCCTCGCAGGTTGACTATTATCTTAAGGAATGGCGCAATCACGGAGAGGACAAGACCTACATCGTCCCTACCGAGTGTCCGAGATTCGGAACGGGTGAGGCCAAGGGTGCTGTGCATCAGTCGCTTCGCGGCCACGATATTTACATCATTGCCGATGTTTTCAACTACGGCGTGACCTACAATATGTACGGTCAGCAGGTGCCCATGAGCCCCGACGATCATTACGCCGATCTTAAGCGTATCATCGCGGCCATCGAGGGCAAGGCAAGACGCGTTTCGGTCATTATGCCGATGCTTTACGAGGGCAGACAGCACAAGCGCTCCTCGCGCGAGTCGCTCGACTGTGCGATGATGCTTCAGGAGCTTGTGGGTATGGGTGTATCGAATATCATTACGTTCGACGCGCATGACGCAAGAGTTCAGAATGCGATCCCCCTGCATGGTTTTGACGACGTTCGTCCTTCGTATCAGATGCTCAAAGCACTTGTTCGTGCCGTCCCCGATATTTCGATCGATAAGGATGACCTCATTTTCATCTCGCCCGACGAGGGTGCAATGGGGCGCAGCATGTACTACGCTTCGGTTCTCGGCCTTGAGGTCGGTATGTTCTATAAGCGCCGTAACTATTCCATCGTGGTCAACGGTAAGAATCCCATTGAGGCGCACGAGTACTTAGGAAAGGATCTTTCGGGCAAGGATGCGATCATCGTTGACGATATGATTGCTTCGGGTGAGTCGCTCATTGACGTTGCCTGCCAGCTCAAGGAGAAGGGCGTAAAGCGTATCTTCAACTTTGCCACCTTCGGTTTGTTTACCGAGGGCTTTGACAAGTTTGATAAGGCGTATGCGGATGGTCTTATTGACAAGATCTTTACCACCAACCTCATTTATCACCGTCCGGGTCTGATCGAAAAGCCCTGGTACTGTGAGGTAAACATGAGCAAATACGTGGCGTACATCATTGACACGCTCAATCACGATCATTCGATCAGCTCGCTTCTTAATCCTGTGCAGAGAATTCACAATCTTGTGGAAAAGCAAAAGGCGGGTCAGGGCGGCCAGATCAAAATTGAGTTTTAAAAAGCAACATATTATAAAGATGCCGAAGAAATTTCGGCATCTTTTTTTGGGGGAAATTTCTTTTCGTGAAAAGTGACAAATTTTAAGAAGAATTCAAGAATTCTCTTGACAAAGCATGGAAACTGTGATAGAATATCGATGTATTAGAGATGAAGGGATTTTATCCGAAAATCTCTAAAGATCCGATGCCCAAAAGGTATCAAAATTATTTACATAAGGAGAAAAGTTATGAAGAAGATTTTGAGTTGCGTTCTTGTTGTGCTTATGCTTGCTGCTCTCATGGCTGTTTCCGTTGGCGCACGCGTTGGCGAAGAGTACAAGAACTATGGCGAAGTTTATATCGATGACAATGCCGATATCAGACTTGATGCCGAGATGGAGGACGTGTATAAGAAGAGCACGGCTTGGGAAATCAAGTACGTTCACCTTGGCTACAAGAATGCAGGCACGGCTACCGAGACCCCCGAGGGTCCCGTTCCCGCAGATGCAGTTACTCCCACTTCTTGGTGGCGTTTTGCAGGCCTGAATCAGGGCGACGTTGTTCCGGAAGGCGTAGCCACCGGTACCGGTTACATGGTTTATGACGGCGAGTACCTTTGGGTTTTCGTTGACATCATTGATGATCACCTGGAAACCAAGGCTCCCGATGCGCTCAGCTCTTCCTTCCGTCAGGACTCTGTGGAGTTCCAGATGGACTGGACCAATGACGCTATTAACAACGGCGCACAGATCTACCAGGCTCGTATGACTCACGAGGGTTACATTTCCGGCCGTGAGGGTCAGAAGGGTGAGTCCCTGTTCGGTTCGATCGACGACGGCGGTGACTATCCCGTAACCTGGCTGAAGGGTGACGCTAAGCACACCGATGCCGGTTGGGCTTGCGAGTTCCGTATCAAGGTTCCGGAGACCTTTAACCAGGAGTACTTCTCCTTCGCACTTCTCATTAATGACTTTGACGAGACTGCAGACGGTACCAACGTTTCCTCTCGTGTCATGGTTTGTGCAGACGATGTAAACGGCTCTGCTCAGTGGTACGGCCACAAGTATGGTTACATCAAGTTCGATTACCTTGCTCATCAGCCTGAGACCGGTGACATGACCCTTGTTTACGTAGCAGTAGCAATGGTTCTGGCTCTTGGTCTTGCCGCAGGAACGGTTGTTTCTCTCAAGAAGAGAAGCGCAAAGTAAGCTTATATCTACTTCATTGTAATATTCATAGCAGGGACACTCTTTTTAGGGTGTCCTTGTTTTATTTATTGCATTTTTTAAATGAATGTGCTATAATAGGGATTAAGGATAAGGAAATACGGCAAAAAGGAGAATGGGTATGGAATTGGTATTGCTGACGGCACTGGGCGTGGGATTGGCCACGGTCTTTGGAGCCCTGATCGGTTTTTGCTTTAAAAACGTATCTCATAAATTCAACGATATCATCCTCAGCTTTGCGGCGGGCGTTATGCTTGCGGCGGCGGTGATGGGACTCATTTTCCCTGCGCTGGAATCGGGCGGCCGCTTTTCGGTGCCCGTTACAGTGCTTGGTGTTTTTGCCGGTGCGATCTTTCTGCAGCTGATCGACCGTTTTGTTCCGCATCTGCATCGCTTGGCGGGTGCGGACACTGAGTCGCACAGCAAAAAGCAGGAGCATATACACAAGATCATGCTTTTCGTGTTGGCGATTGCCATTCACAATTTTCCGGAGGGTATTGCCGCAGGTGTTGGCTTCGGAACCGGAAACACTGCCGAGGCACTTACCATTGCGGGAGGTATTGCGCTCCAGAATATTCCCGAGGGTATGGTCATCATCGGCCCGATGCTGGCCGGCGGTGTCAGCAAAAAGCGGACGCTTTTGATTGCCATTGCAACCGGACTTGTGGAAGTGATCGGAACGTTGATCGGCTTCTTTGCGGTCAGTCTTTCGGCATCGATTTTGCCTTTTGCATTGGCATTTGCCGGGGGAACGATGCTGTATATCATCAGCGACGAGATGATTCCCGAAACACACGCGCACGGGAATGAACGTGCTGCTACCTATGCCTTGCTTGTCGGCTTCTGTGTGATGATGCTTGTGGATTTTTATCTGGGATAAAAAAGATGGGACGTTTTAAGTCCCATCTTTTTCTTTAAATTTTGATTTGTGAAATATACAAGCGATTGGCGTGATTCTATTTGATTCGTAGGCGGCGGATTTCGTCGGCGTTTGGCGTAACGTAAGCCGTCCAGTTGGTATGGTAAATGACAAAGCCGGGACGGGCGGCAGGAGGCTTTTTGATATTTTTGGCAAGCGAATAGTCTACCGCAATGTTCTGTCCGCCGTAGGCTTTGGAATGATACGCGGCAATCTCGGCCGCCTGCGTGAAATCGCGGTCGGTCGGCTCCTTACCCTCGCAAACCAGGACTACGTGCGAGCCGGCGGTGTTTTTGGCGTGGAACCAGTAGTCAAGCTTTGCGGCAAGACGAAACGTGATATACTCGTTCTGAAGGTTGTTTTTTCCGCAAAGAACGGTAAGGCCGTCATCGGTCTTGAATTTTGCCACGGTCGGTGTGGCGGATCTTCGTCCGCCGCACTCCTGCTTCATACGCGAAGCATAGCCGCTTCGATGGAGCTCGTCGCGGATTTCATTTAGGTCGCTCGGCGATTCGGCACGCTCCAGTGAGTCTGCTACCGAATTCAGATATTCGATCTCAACCAGATCCAGCTCGATCTGTTTGGTGAGTTCGGTTCGGGCGTTTTTGGATTTGTTGTATTTTTTGTAAAGGCGCTGCGCATTGGCAGAAGGCGAGAGGCGCTCATCCAGCTCGATTTGCATCATCTTTGGATTGCCCTCGTCGTCGTAGTTCTCGTAATCGGGCAAAAGAGCCTCCTTCATGCCACGCTTCAAGAGATAAATGTTGGCGGTGATGACGTCGCCCATTTTTTTGAATTCCTCGCCCTTCACGCAATCGGCAAGCTCCGCACGTTGAAGCTCCAGCTTTTTGGTAACACGTGCAAGCGCGTTGGCAATCAGCTTTTGCACGTCCGAGGCACGCTGTCGCACACGCTGCTCGCGGTCACGGGTTTGGAAATACAGATCGAGAAGCTCGCCCGCACTGTCAAGATGCTTGTGTGTGAAATCGTCACCGTACTGCAAAAGATCGCAAAATGCGTATTCCACGGGGAGATCTCCCCGGCAGATCAACGTGGGTGAGAAGCGCCCGTTTTGAACGTTATCCATCGTTTCGGAGAACTCCTTATAGAGCGCGGAGGCGTTATAGCCGTCGCAGGGCGTGTCAGTCCTTCCGGTCGCCCGGTACGCGATCTCGCGCGCGATGGCGGCCGAGATGCCCGCAAAGGCCGAGAGAATAAACTTGTCGGCCGGCTTGCCATTTCCCTCGGTTTTGGCGATCTCCATAAAGGCCTCTCGTGTGATGCCAAGCGGTACATGCTTGTCCTGCTTGGGCGGAAGCTCATACCGCATTCCGGGCAGAACCTGCCTTAGACTGCTGGTGGTGAAATCCACGGTTTTGAGTGCGGACAGAATTTTTCCGTCGCCGTTTGTAAAGATCAGGTTGCTGTATTTTCCCATGATCTCGGCAACGAGAAACATCTGACACTCGTAGCCCATCTCGTCGCGTGTTTCAAAGCCGAGCGTTACCACACGCTCAAAGCCCTCCTGCACGACCGAAACCAGCTTTGCCCCCTGCAAATGCTTGCGAAGAAGCACGCAAAACATCGGGGGATTCTGCGGATTTTCCTTTTGCTCGGCGGAAAACCCAATACGGGGGTTGTTTGCGCCCGCATTGATCAGAAGGCGCTTGCCGCCGCTTTTGGAGCGGATCTGCAAAACGATCTCGTCACGCTCGGGTTGATATACCTTTTCCACGCGTGCGCCGAGCGACTCCTCACGAATTTCGTGAAGCGTGCACGCCAGCATACCTGCGTCAAATGCCATAATGAGTCTCCTTCAAAAGCGTGTCGACCTCAGCCAGGGAGGGGAACACGTAGTCGGGCTTATCGGCCGCGGCCGCTGCCTCCACGTCTGCCCGTGTGGTTTCGCCCGTCAGAACCAGCACCGAGCAAACGCCGTGCTTTTTTCCGAGTGCAATGTCAGTATAAAGTCGGTCGCCGAAGATACACATCTCGTCCTTACTTATGCCAACCGCCTCCTCAATCATCTCCACTGTTTCGCGGTAGGGCTTACCGAAATAGGTGGGGGTTTTCCCGGTCGATGCCGTGACAAAGGCGGCAATGGCGCCACTATCCGGGATAAATCCGTCCTCGGTGGGACAGTTGAAATCGGGGTGTGTGGAAAGATATTCCGCACCGCCTCGAACAAAGCGGCAGGCGGCGTTCAGCTTTTCGTAAGTCAGCGAGGTGTCAAAGCTGGTGACAACGATGTCACATTGCCCGGCGGACTCATCCACAAGCGGAATGCCCTTGCGGCGAAACTCCTCAACCAGCTCGTCCGTGCCGACAAGATACACGCTTTTTCCTGCACGGTGACGCCTTAAAAATTCGATCGTGACGTCGCCCGAGGTCATGATCTCGTCCTTTTGCGGCTCAAAGCCGAGGCGCGTGAGCTTATGGAGGTAAAAATCGTCCGTGTGCGAGGCGTTGTTGGTAAAAAACAAGACCCTTCGACCGCTTGCACGAAGATTTTTCAAAAAGCGAACGGCAAAATCAAACACGCGGTTTCCCAGATAAATGGTGCCGTCCATGTCGAAAATATAAAGCTTTTTTTCAAGAATGGGATGAATTTTTGTGGGATTCTTTTTCATAATTGACCTTTTTTTCGGATTTCCTTGATTTTTTGATGTTAAGATGTTATAATGATAAAAAATGTGTGCAAAGGAACGGATATGAAAACAGTAATCGGAATTGACGTCGGCGGAACCACCACCAAGATCGTGGGCTTTCGCGGCGAGGAGGGCCGGGAGCCATCGCTCATAGAGCCCCTTTTTGTAAGAGCTACCGACCCCGTGACATCGGCCTACGGTGCCTTTGGTAAATTCACGCTGGAGAACAAATTGGAACTGGATAGCATCGAGCGCGTGATGATGACGGGCGCAGGCTCTTCCTTTATTGACAAGCCCATTTACTCGGTGAAGTGCGAGCGTGTGACCGAGTTTTCCTGCATCGGACACGGCGGACTTTATCTCTCCGAGCTGGGCGAGGCTATGGTCGTCAGCATGGGAACGGGTACGGCAATGGTGTACGCCAAGCGCGAAAACGGAAGCGTCAAGACCCAGTACCTCGGCGGTACGGGAGTTGGCGGCGGTACCTTGGTCGGTCTTACACGCCAGATCCTCGGCGTGGACAACATCGATCACATCGAGGGACTTTGTGAGGGTGGAAATCTTGACAACATTGACCTTCGCATTAAGGACATTTCCAAGCAGCACCGCTACAGCGGCATGGATGAAAGCCTGACGGCGGCCAACTTCGGAAAGCTGAGTGACATCGCCAGCCAGAGCGACATTGCACTCGGTATTGCCAATATGGTGTCCGAGACCATCGGTATGATCGCCATTTTTGCCGCGCGGAACTACGCGCTTCGCGATATCGTGCTTACGGGTAACCTGACGGCGGTCAAGCCCATTCGTGAGCGTCTTCTCAGCATGAGCAAGAGCTTTGACGTCAACTTTATCATCCCCGAAAAGGCACAGTTTGCCACGGTGATCGGGGCGGCTTTGCAAAGCCTGTAAATAGAATCAAGCGTGATTCGCGGCGATAGCCTTTGTGATCTTGTCGGAAAGCGCGACAAAGGTTTCGGTGTCCAGCTTTTCGCCGCGAATATCTGCAGATAGGCCGCATTCCACGATAAGCGAGGTAAGCGTTTCCTTGGAAAGCTCGGAAAAGCCGGAAGCAAGAGCGTTGGGAAGCGTCTTGCGGCGTTGTTCAAACGCTGCTTTGACGGTGCGGAAAAAGATGTCTTCGTTTTTGGGCTTGTAAGGCTTATCCTTATAGAGCTTAATGCGGACCACCGAGGAATTGACCTTGGGGGGCGGCATAAAGTTGCCTGCGCTGACAGTAAACAGCTTTTCTGCCGTTCCGTAGTAGGACAGAACGGTGGTGATGGCACCGCAATCGCGGCTGCCGGCCTTGGCACAAAGACGGTCGGCCACCTCGGACTGGATCATAATGGTGATGTAGTCGAAGGGAAGTCCCGACTCCAGAAGCTTCATCAGAATCGGCGTGGTTATATAATAAGGAAGATTGGCGCACACCGAGATGCCGCCCTCAAAATAGGGGGAAAGGATCTCGCGAAGGTCCGCCTTCATAGCGTCCTCGTTGATGACGCGGACGTTTTTAAAGTCCTCCAGGGTATAGGCAAGAACGGGAATGAGGCTTTTGTCGATCTCAAGGGCAATGACGTTTTCGTAACGTGCCGCAAGCTCAGCCGTCAGCGTGCCGATGCCGGGGCCGATCTCGAGAACGGTTCCCGAGCGACCGTCGCAGCAGCTGTCGGCAATGTCCTCCACGACCATACGGTTGGTCAGAAAGTTCTGTCCGAACTCTTTGCGGAATTTAAGGCCGTAGACCGCCATGATCTGTTTTATGGTTTTGATATCACAAAGATTCATCGATATTTCTCCCAAAAGCGTGTACTTTTTCTTATTGTACCATAGCCGACTCAAAAAATCAATCCCGACGGGCGCGGAATTGAAAAAAATCTTGCATATTTTTGAAAATACTCTTGACAAACTGAGGAAAAAAAGGTATAATACTAAGGCATTGTTGCTGGTGTAGCACAGTCGGTAGTGCAGCTGATTCGTAATCAGCAGGTCGAAGGTTCGAGTCCTTTCACCAGCTCCAAACAAAATCCGCTTTCGTAAGAAAGCGGATTTTTTGTTTTAGTTCACCTTGTTGATGGGCGTTCCGTTTGCAAATGCCGCGAGATTTTTGGCCACGAGGTCAATCAGGCGCACACGCGTTTCGTACGCTGCCCAGGCGATGTGAGGTGTGATGATACAGTTCTTGGCGCCGAAGAGGGGACAGGTCTCCGACATCGGCTCCTCGGTCAGCACGTCGAGTGCCGCACCGGCGATCTTTTCGTTTTCAAGCGCTTCGGCAAGTGCCACCTCGTCCACAATGCCTCCGCGCGCGGTGTTAATGAGAAAAGCCGTCGGCTTCATCATAGCAAGCGTTTCGGCGTTTACCGCCAGAGCACTGTCCGCGTTCAGGGGACAATGGAAGGAAAGAAAATCGCTTTCCTTAAAGACAGTCTCCTTATCCACCTCCGCAATGCCGTCGATGTTTTTAGGGGTACGCGAGTAGGCAATCACCTTCATCCCGAAGGCAAGCGCAACCTTTGCCACAGCCTGACCGATCGTGCCCAGACCGTAGATGCCGAGCGTTTTGCCTTTGATCTCGGTGATGGGGGCAAAAAAGTAAGAGAATTGCTTGGAGCGCTTCCAGTCACCTGCCGCTACCGAGCGCGCATAGGCCGAGGCGTTGCCCGCCAGCTCCAGAAGCAGGGAAACGGTGAGTTGTGCAACAGAGTCGGTCGAATAGCCGGGCACGTTGCATACCGCAATGCCGTTTTCGGTTGCGGCCTCGATATCGATGTTGTTGTAGCCCGTGGCAAATACGCCGATGAATTTGAGCGTGGAGCTCTCGATGATCTCGCGGTCGATTTTGGCTTTGTTGCAGACCACCGCGTCGGCGCCGTTCAGCACCTTTTTGATTTCTTCCTTCGTAAGCAGGTCGTAATATTCCACCTCGCCAAACCGCTCAAGCGGCGAGAGATCGACGTCTCCCTTGGTGACGGTGCATTTGTCAAGAATGATAAGCTTCATACATACCCTTTTCGTTTTTTCTTTCATTTTATCATAACCCCCACCGTCTGTCAACCGCTTTGCCGACACTTTGCCTACGATTGCCTCGGAAGAGGCAAATTTTTGCGCCTCAACACTTCCAATAAATGCCAGAAAAGTAAAAGAAAGTAAAAATAATAAGTATATGGCGAAATTTCACCTGTCAGAAGAAAAAAATTGAAAAAAAAATAACTTTTTTTAAAAATCCTATTGCATTTTTTGTGACCTTCGTGTATAATAAATACACCGAAGTGGCTAAAAGTGGTGCAAAATGTTTCAAAGTGGTGTAAAAAACGGCCAGAAATCGGAAAAATCTACAGAAAGGAGCCGCTCAAGATGCTTTTCGGCGAGTTCAATCATTCCATTGACGCGAAAAACCGAATGTTTATCCCCGCAAAATACAGGGAAGAGCTTGGCGCGGCTTTTGTGATTTTCCGAAGCATTCGCGGAAACTACATCAAGGTGATGTCGATGAACGAATGGGAAAATTTTGTGGCACCCATTAAGGAGCTTCCGAGAAAGACCTCGGAGGAGACGCTCCGCTTTCTTAACCGTAACGCGGCGCAGGTTTCCCCCGATGCTCAGGGCAGAATTCTGATTCCCCAGGGCCTCATTGAGCACGCGCAGATCGTAAAGAACGCGGTGGTCGTCGGCTGTGGCGATTACGCGGAGATCTGGGCAGAGGAGCTTTACAGCACCTCGGTTGAGGCTGAGGATCAGGAGGCCATTCGCAACGCACTTGAGGAGTGCGGTCTGTAAGCCATGGCAGAGGGCATTTCGTTTTCGCATTATTCGGTGATGCTGAAGGAGTGCATCGAATCGCTTTGCATAAAGCCGGACGGTATCTATGTGGACGGAACGGCAGGCGGCGGCGGACATTCCTTTGAGATCGCAAAGCATCTCACCACGGGACGCCTTATCGCCATCGATCAGGATGCCGATGCGATTGCGGCGGCAGGCGAGCGGCTGAGCGTTTACGGCGACAGAGTTACGCTGGTAAGAGATAATTTTTCCAATCTTGCCAACGTTTGTAAGAATTTAGAAATTGAGAAAATTGACGGACTTCTTCTGGATCTCGGCGTATCCTCCTACCAACTGGATACGGCGGAGCGAGGATTTTCGTATATGGCGGATGCACCGCTGGACATGCGGATGGACAAGCGCAGTGAGCTTGACGCGTGGAAGGTGGTCAATACGTATTCCGAGGCGGAGTTAAAACGGATTCTTTACGAGTACGGTGAGGAGCGATTCAGTGGGCGCATTGCCCGCGTGATCGTCGAAACGCGTACAAAGCATTCCATAGATACGACGGGCGAACTTGTTCACGTTATCGTAAGTGCGATTCCCGCGGGCGCGCGAGAAGGTGGGTCGCATCCCGCGAAAAGAAGTTTTCAGGCGATTCGCATCGAGGTGAACAAGGAGCTGAGTGTTATAGCTCCCGCCATTGATTCTGCAGTAAAGCTGCTGAATCAGGGCGGGAGACTCGCCATCCTCACATTCCATTCGCTGGAGGATAGGCTGGTCAAGCAGACCTTTGCCGCGGCGGCAAAGGGGTGCACGTGTCCGCGGAATTTCCCAGTGTGCGTGTGCGGAAATAAGCCGAAGCTTAAGATCATAACCAATAAGCCGCTTCTTCCGAGCGAGGAGGAGCTGGCGCAGAATTCGAGATCGCACAGTGCCAAGCTGAGGGTCGCGGAGAAAGTATAAAACGTTAAAAGGAGGCACCGATATGTTAAAGGAAAATCGTCCGAATATTGTGGTTGATGACAACTATAGAATGTTCGTGAAAGCTATGCAGCGCAGATACGAAGAGCGCGGTGCCTTTGTGTATACCGATAACGAAGCCATTGAGCAGGAGCGCAAGGATGCCCGTGCAAGAGCGATGGCTCCGGATGCCTACCGCATCTCCTCGGTTGCCGGTGACGCCGTGCAGGAATATCGCAGCGGCGAGAAGTTTATGACGACCGATGATTATCTGCAGTATTTCAGCAAGTGTCACGACACCTTTGATGCCGTGAATTACTATACACTTCACAAAAAGCAGGAAAGCGATGGCGTGGAGGAGAAGATCCTTGTCAACCGCAAAATGGTTGAGAGAGTCCGTGCTCCGAAGCGCGCACCTGCGCGCCGACCCGAGGTAAGGAAGGAAAGCTTTACCGAGCGTCTTTCCGAGTTCCTTTCCGAGATGAGCGCGGCAAGAAGGCGCGCCATGACCGGTATGGTGGCGGCCGCTCTTTCTCTTGTGTTTGTGATCGGCGGTGTTTCGGCCTTCGGAAATCCCGAGCCCGAAGCAAAGTATGCATCCCGTGAGGCAGAGCCTTCGGTAATCGACGTGGTAGAAGCACAGGAAAACGAGAATTTGCTCAAGGGTTAATCATACAACCCGATGCCACTGAATACACTTAATTGACAGGAAAACAACTCATTTTCGAAGAACGGTGCAGTGCGAAGCCGTGGTTCTGCTGGAGCCTGCGGCAGCGGAAATTTCGGCGGCGGCCCATCTGCCGAAGCTTCCGTATTCGCGCACCGTTCATTTTTTTATCTGTCAAGAGGAGTGATTGGATGGCGAGGTATGCACACGGCGAATTTTTAAAGCGGGCAACGGTCCTTTTCGGATTTCTTTTGCTTGTATTTGCTTTGCTCTTGATTCGGATCGCCGTGATTCAGACGGTGGATTTTGAAAAATATGAACAAAAGGTCATCGAGCAGATGACCACCCGATCTCCCGCAAGCGCCAATCGCGGTGAGATCTACGATAGAAACGGTAAGGTTTTGGCAACAAACGTAACGACCTACCGTATTTTTATTTCTCCCTCCGCAATCTCCCGTGCCCAAAAAACGCTGGACGGACGAAGGAGCGATTCGATCTCCCGAGAGATCGCGAGTACCCTTTCGGAGCATCTCGGCATAGAATACGATAAGATCTATTCAAAAACGCAAAAGATCAGCCGTCTGGATGAAACGGTTTTGCGCGACGCCGATGAGCAAACAGCGGAGAAGCTGAGGACTTGGATCCTTGAGAAAAATATGGTGGGTCTGGTTTTTCTTGAGGCGACAAGCAAACGCTATTATCCCTACGGAAGCCTTGCCTCGCACGTGATCGGCTTTACGAGCACCGACGGCGTGGGGCTTTACGGATTGGAATACCAATACAACGATACCATCGACGGAACCGACGGCTATTACGTCACCGCACGTGACTCGCGCGGCAATGAAATGCCAAACGAATATCAAAGCTACGTGGCGGCGGAGGACGGACATCACATTACGACGACCCTTGACAGCTACGTGCAGGCGGCACTTGAGGAGCAGCTGGAAAATGCGGTGCTGGATTCGGGTGCGCTTAACCGCGCGTGCGGCATTGTTATGGACGTAAAGACGGGCGAGATTTTGGCACTGTCTGTTTATCCCGAATTTGATCTCAATAGCCCCTGGACGCTTGTGCCCTATTATCAGAGAAAGCTGGCGACAAGCGGACTGTCGGTGGGAAGCGAGGAGTACAGCGCTCTTGCGCGCAGTTATCTGCTGGAGTCCTGGTCCAATAAGGCGCTCACGGAGACCTACATTCCCGGCTCGACCTTCAAGATCCTCACCTCGTCTATGGCGCTTGAGGAAAATTTGCCGATTCTAAATGGCTCGGTCTTTTGCGGCGGCGCAAAAACCGTACTGGGCAGAAGCATCCATTGCCACAAGCGTAAGGGACACGGAAGTCTTACCTTTGCCGAGGGGATCCAGCACTCCTGCAACGTTTGGTTTATGAGCATCGGACAGTCGCTTGGCATCGAGCGTTTTACCAAATATTTTAAGCAATTCGGCTATCGCGAAAAGACCGGTATTGATCTGCCGGGCGAGGGCATGGGGGTGATCAGCTCACGTATGAGTGAGCTTGACCTTGCCATTTACGCCTTCGGGCAGAATTTTACGGTGACGGCGATGCAGCACATCGCGGCCATTTCCGCCGTAGCAAACGGCGGAACGCTTCTTAAGCCATATGTGGTAAAGAACACGCTGGACAGCGAGGGGAGCGTGGTGTTTGAGCAAGAGCCGACGGAAAAGCGCGCGATCGTAGCGTCCTCCACCTCCAAAACGCTCAGTGAGATCCTGGCGGCGGGTGTTGCCGGTGAGGGCGGTGCGAAAAACGCATACGTGCCCGGCTATCGTATTGCGGCTAAGACAGGAACCTCGGAGAAAAAGGGCGCGACCCGTACAGAGATGGAGATGTATATTTGCTCGTGTGTCGGCTATGCACCGGCGGACGATCCGAGGTATGCGATGATATTGATGGTGGATGAGCCGACCAAGGGCATTCTGTACGGAAGCACAGTTGCCGCTCCCTACATCGCCAAAGCCTTTGAGACCATTTTACCGTATCTCGGTGTGGCACCGATCTATACCGAGGAGGAGGAAAAATTGCTGGCCTCGGAGATCCCGAACTACACGGGGCTTGAGATGGGGGCAGCGGTGAGCTTTGCCGAGAGCCGCGGCTTTGCGGTCACGGTCGTGGGGGAAGGAAAATACGTCACCTCACAGTCGCCAAAGGCGCAGAGTCTGTATAGCGGCGAGACGGGGAAGATGGTTTTTTATACCGACGATACCGAGCCCGAGGAAAAAAGCGTCCCCGATGTGGTCGGAAAAACGCTTGTCGAGGCGAACCGTGCCATTACCGATGCCGGCTTCAATCTGCGCATAAGCGGTGCGTACGATGCGGACGGTAAGGGTGGTGCCGTTGTGGTCAGCCAATCGCCGGCAGCAGGAGAAAAAGTGCAAAACGGAAGCGTGATCTCAATCGAATTGCGCTATATGATAAAGGACGATTAAAAAAGCGGACGCAAAAGCAATATTTTTGCGGAGGCGTTTATGAAGCTATCGGAGCTTTGTGTGGGAATTGACATTCCCGTGGGAGTTGAAAACACCGAGATCGGCGGCATCAAGACCGATTCGCGGCGAGTAGAGGCCGGCGATCTCTTTATTTGCTTTCGCGGTCTTAAGACCGACGGACATTTGTATATAGCCGACGCGGTGAAAAACGGTGCGGCGGCGGTCCTTGTCTGCGAGGACTATGAGGGAGACATCCCCAATGTGATTTTTTTGAAAACCAAGGATACACGGCACGCCGCGGCGCTTTTGTATAATGCCTGGTACGGCGACCCTGCAAGTAAGCTTCATATAATTGGAGTGACAGGGACCAACGGCAAAACGTCAGTCACCTTTATGCTTCGCGCGATCTTTGAAACGGCGCTTATCCGTTGTGGCATCATCGGAACGGTCAACTGTTATTCGGCAGGACGGCGGCTTGAGATTCGCTCCGATAATCCGCTCTCCAATATGACCACACCCGACCCCGAGGAGCTTTACCATATCCTTGCCGAAATGGTGAAGGACGGGGTGGAATACGTCTTTATGGAGGTCACCTCGCATGCGCTGGCGCTGGGAAAGCCCGATGCCATTCATTTCGAGGCGGCGGTCTTTACCAATCTGACCGAGGAGCACCTGGATTTTCACGGCGACATGGAGCGGTATTTTGAGGCCAAAAAACGCTTGTTCTCGATGTGCGATCGGGCGCTTATCAACGTGGACGATCCGTATGGCGCACGCCTGTGTGAAACGCTGGATCGACCCTTTCGCACCTGCTCTGCAAGGGGCGCGGCGGCTGACTATGTGGCCACGCAAATTTGCGATCACGGCGTGGACGGCAACGGGTACCGCTTGGTTTCGGCAGACAAACGCTTCACCGTGCGCACCCCCATTCCCGGTGCCTTTAGTGTGATCAACACCCTCGAGGCGGCGGCACTCGCTTGTATGTTCGGAATTTCACCTTCTGTGATCATGACGGCGCTTGGCGCACTTTCGGGAGTTGACGGACGAATGGAGCGCGTACGGCTTGGCGTTTTGGCGGATTATTCGGTGTTTATCGATTACGCACACACACCCGACGCCTTGGAAAACTTGCTACACACGGCACGCGGGATTCGCAAGAGCGGCGAGCGTGTGGTGCTGTTATTTGGTTGCGGCGGTGACAGGGACAAAACCAAGCGTAAAAAAATGGGAGAGCTTGCGGCATCGCTTGCCGATTTTACGGTTTTGACGTCGGACAACAGCCGCACCGA
>JAEIGA010000979.1_pt1 | contig 42923 bp, 50 predicted proteins | sample 9270691 | NCBI WGS metagenome assembly JAEIGA01 (sample SAMN17057246, study PRJNA624740) | gut metagenome | biome: biome; isolation source: fecal sample | host: Bos grunniens | place: China: Xizang | collected 2019
GCCCAGACATTTCATCCGGCTGGACGGAGAGGTGAATGAACAGGAATACGCAGACCTGACGAAGGATTTCGTCCATGTGGGCGGCAACCTGGGCCAGGACAGCATCCTTCCCATCCAGGGCAAGCCTCTGAACAACATTTATGTGGAAGTCATCAACAGGAAAGTGGATGAGCTGAAGGAGGTCACCGGCAACCGGGATATCAGTACCGGTGGTACCAGCTCCGGTGTCACCGCAGCATCTGCCATCGCAGCCATGCAGGAGGCAGGCAGCAAGCTCTCCAGAGACAGCTCCAAGGCATCCTACCGGGCATTCCGGAAGGTGGTGCTGATGGTCATCGAGCTGATCCGTCAGTTCTATGATCTTCCTAGAGCATTCCGCATCATGGGTGAGAACGGCGCTGCCAGATTTGTGGAGTACAGCAATGCCGGCATCCAGCCTCAGTTCCAGGGCATGGATTACGGTGTGGATACCGGACACAGGATTCCTCTGTTTGACATTGAGATCACTGCCCAGAAGCAGAGTCCCTATTCCAAAATGAGCCAGAATGAGCTGGCCCTTCAGTTCTTCCAGCTGGGATTCTTCAACCCTCAGATGGCTGACCAGGCAATCGCCTGTCTGGACATGATGGACTTTGACCGGAAGCAGTTCATCCTGCAGAAGATCGCCCAGAACGGCGGTATGTATCAGCAGATGCTCATGATGCAGCAGCAGATGCTGCAGCTGGCACAGATCGTTGACCAGGTGAAGGGAACGAATCTGACTGAGCAGATTGCTGCCGGCATTACCGGAGGACCTGCGCCTGCTCCTATGGGAGGTGCCGAAGGCCCCGGTGCAGATGAGAGCGAAGCACTGGGCGGCGAACCGAACGGCGGCGAATCCAGTGTGACCAAGAATGCAAGGAAGAGAGTGGCTGAGTCCACCTCTCCCACATAAGGAGTGAGTCCCATGATTACCGCAAGATTCTATCAGAAACCTGATAACGGCAGCATCCATATGACCCTTCGTGGTCATGCCAATGCTGCTCCCAAGGGTGAAGACCTGATCTGCTCTGCGGCCACCATGCTTGCATACACGGTGGCCCAGGCAGTGCAGTTTATGGATGAACAGGGGAAGCTCAAAAAGAAGCCAAAGATCAGTATCCGGGAGGGCAATGCAACCATCATTGCCACACCCAATGAGGAAGGGTATGCCGAAGCGCTGCACACCTTCTGGGTGGCACAGTGCGGCATCCATGTTCTCCAGCACAATTATCCCCAGAATGTAAAGCTGGAGCATCTCAAGGTGTAAAGGCCAGGGGCCTTCACATAAATACAGATTCGTCCACTTACGGACAGAAAGGATTATCCCATATGAAAATGAAATCTTTTATCCCTATGCTTAATCTCCAGCTGTTTGCCGAGGGTGGCGCAGGAGGCGCTGCCGGTGGCACCGGTGGAGATGGTGTCGCAGCACAGGGACAGGGCGTAACAGGGGCAGCCGCCTTGCCTCAGACCAAGGGCGCAAAAAGCAACCCTCTTGCCAATGTCAAGTACGGCATTCAGGAGGATGCAGCACCTGCCGCCGAGGTGCAGAAACCCACCGATGCACAGCCGGACCTCAATGCTGAATTTGAGAAGCTCATTAAGGGCCAGTACAAAGAGCAGTATGATGCCAAAATGCAGGACACCATCCAGAAAAGACTCAAGAGTTCCAAGGAGACCGTTGACAAGTACAATGCTCTCACACCTACCCTTGAGCTTCTGGCAAAGAAGTACGGTGTAGATGCAGCGGACATCGAGGCTCTGAACAAGGCCATCCAGGACGATGACTCCTACTATGAGCAGGAAGCTCTGGAAAGGGGCATGACTGTTGAGCAGCTCAAAAATGTCCGGAAGATCGAACAAGAGAATGCTGACCTGCGCAAGCAGATGCAGGAGCAGCAGACTCAGGAAAACGCCAACAAGCTCTATAAAGCCTGGATGGATCAGGCAGAGGAGGCAAAGAAGGTTTATCCCAGCTTTGACCTGAAGGCAGAGATGAGCAATCCCAGATTCGTGGATCTGCTCAAGAGCAATATCGATGTGAGGACCGCCTATGAGGTGCTGCACAAGGATGAGATCATCCCGGCAGCCATGCAGTTTACGGCCAAAACTGTGGAGTCCAAGATCGCAAAGAAGATTGCTGCAAACGGAAGCAGACCTTCTGAGAATGGCATGAGTTCCCAGAGTGCATCGTTGGTTAAGAGCGATGTGACACAGCTCTCCAAAGCGGATCGTCAGGAGATTATCCGCAGAGTCGCACGAGGAGAGAAGATCCGGTTCGGTTAACCGATGTCTGATCTCCTTGACATGAATAATTGAAAGGAGATTACAAAAATGAAGAAGTTTATCAACATGATCATGGGCCTGTTCGGTGTCCTGATCTTCAACCTGCAGCTCTTCGCCAATGAGGTGCAGACCACCCTGCTGGATGGCCTGACCCCTGAAATGAAGACCTTTTATGACATGACCCTGATCGATGAGGCACAGGCCAGCCTGGTCCATGATCAGTTCGGTCAGAAGCGCCCCATCCCCAAGAATGGCGGCAAGACTATTGAGTTCCGTAAGTTTGCAGCACTGGCAAAGGCAACCACCCCTCTGACTGAAGGCGTTACTCCTGATGGCAAGGGCCTGACTGTTACCACCATCACTGCAACTGTCAACCAGTACGGTGACTATATTACCCAGTCTGATGTTCTGGAGCTGACCAGCCTGGACAACACCATTCTGGAGGCCACCAAGCTGCTGGGCAGACAGGCAGGTCTGACCCTGGACACTGTGGTTCGTAATGTGCTGCAGTCCGGCACCAATGTTACTTACTGTCCCAAGATCGGCGCAGATGGTGCAGAGACCGCTGTCACCTCCAGAACCAATCTGGATGCTACCTGTCAGCTGACCGTCAAGGTCATTCAGCAGGTAGTTGCCAAGCTGAGAGCGCAGAATGCACCCACCATTGGCGGCAAGTATGTTGCCATCATCCATCCCTATGTGGCATATGACCTGATGCGTGATCCTGAATGGATCGATGCTCACAAGTATGCCAAGCCTGACAACCTGTATGAAGGCGAGATCGGTGAGGTTGCCGGTGTCCGCTTCGTGCAGACTTCCGAGGCTAAGATCTACAGTGGTGGTGTCTTCGGTACCCTGATCTTCGGTGATGGCGCATACGGTGTCACCGAGATCACCGGTGGTGGCCTGCAGACCATCGTCAAGCAGAAGGGCAGCGCCGGTACTGCCGATCCTCTGGACCAGAGAAGCTCTGTTGGCTGGAAGGCCATCAAGACTGCAGAGCTGCTGATTCCCCAGTATCTGGTTCGTGTGGAATCCAAGTCCGAAGCCTTCTCCGATACTGCATCTGAGAACTGATTTTCACAATGACAGGGGGAGGGAGATCCCTCTCCCTGTCTCCATTTTTAGGAGGTAATTACAATGGCAGAAGCTAAGACCAAGATGGTAAAGATCCGCATCCCCAGAACCAAGGCTGACCAGGAGGATGTGTTCGTATCCGTGAATATGTACACCTGCATCGTCAAGAGAGGTGTAGAGGTGGAGGTTCCGGATTTTGTTGCCGAAGTCCTGCGCCATCAGCAAGAGATGCTGGAAGAGATCATGCTCTTCGATGATGCAGTACAGAAAAAGAATAAGTAAGGGGAGCATCAGGCTTCCCTTTCTTTGAACAGGGGGAATACCTATGACGATTATCGAGGCTATCAACATCACCGATAACCTGAAGCACAATACCTACAGCCAGAGCGATAAGGTAAAGTGGCTGTCCAGACTGGATTCCATGGTCAAGAGGCTGGTAATCGATACCCATGAGGGCGGTGAGGGCGTGAGCTTCACCGGATACTCCGATGACACCGACACCAGCACTGAGCTGCTTATCCCGGAACCCTTTGATGAGGCGTATCTGCGGTGGCTGGAGGCCCAGATCGACTATACCAACGGAGAGTACAACAAGTACAACAACTCCATCGATATGTTCAATACTATCTGGAAGGAATTCCAGGACCATTACAACAGGACTCATATGCCAAAGGGAACGAGTCTGAAATTCTTTTAAGGGAGGGGAAGAGGATGAAGTATCCGAAACTGAGAGAGCTGCAAACAGACCGTCAGATGGTGGATGCCTTCCGGGGTTACAACCACAATCTGCGGATCAATGACAGCGAGTTCTATGACATGAAAAACATGACATCGGACTATTATCCTATCCTCTCCCCAAGAAAGAAGAGAGGCGTGTATTTATCCCCTGAAAATCCCCAGGGGCTGATTGCAAAGGACTCGCTGTGTTATGTGGATGGCAGCAGCTTTGCGATCAATGATTACAGGGTGGACATGGGATTGTCTACGGCAGCAGAGGACTGCCCGAAGCAGCTCATTTCCATGGGTGCATATGTCATCATCATGCCGGACAAGAAATACATCAACACCATGAACCTGACGGAATTCGGTGATATCGAGGCATCTTTCACCTCTTCTACGGATGTATCCTTTGAACTATGCACCATCACAGGAGATACCTATGAGAATACCGTTACATCTCCCACGGAGCCGGATAATCCCGGAAACCTGGATTACTGGATCGACACATCCTCCACACCACACACCCTGAAGCAGTTTTCTGCCACCAGTGGAATGTGGGTGAGCATCGCAACCACCTATGTCAAGATCTCTGCTGCCGGCATCGGCACCGCCTTCCAGCGGTATGATGGCGTTACAATCTCCGGTATTGTGGCAGAAGGGGTGACATCCCTTAATGGAAGCACAGCGCTGTGGGCCAAGGGCGATGACTACATTGTAGTGATTGGCATTCTCGATGCGGTGGTTACCCAGACTGCCAGCGATGGGGCCATCAAGGTGGAAAGAAGAATGCCTATCATGGACTTTGTGATCGAGTCGGATAACCGGCTGTGGGGCTGCAGATATGGCACAGCGCTCAACGGAGAGGTGGTCAATGAAATCTACGCCTCCAAGCTGGGTGACTTCAAGAACTGGAGCTGCTACATGGGCCTGTCCACTGACAGCTATGCTGCCTCCTGCGGTACGGACGGACAGTTTACCGGTGCCATTACTCATATGGGCTATCCCCTGTTTTTCAAGGAAAACTGCGTTCACAAGGTATACGGCAATTACCCTGCGAACTATCAGATACAGACCACTGCCTGCCGTGGTGTGCAGAAAGGCAGCCACAGCAGCCTTGCCATCGTAAATGAGACTCTGTTCTACAAATCCAGATCCTCTGTGTGTGCCTATGACGGTTCGCTTCCTACGGAGATCTCCTATGCCCTGGGTAACGAGCAGTATACACAGGCAGTGGGTGCCGCACATGGCAACAAATACTATGTGTCTATGAAAGATATGTATGAGCAGTGGCACCTGTTCGTTTACGATGCCGCCAAGAGTATGTGGCACAAAGAGGACTCTTTCCATGCAGATGCCTTCTGCTCCTGCAGGGGAGAGCTGTACGGAATCGACCATGACAGCAAAAAGATCATCACGATGCTGGGTTCCGGGAATCCCTCCAATGAGGAAATGAAATGGATGGTGGAGACCGGAGAAATCGGCATATCGTCCCCTGACATGAAATACATCTCCCGGCTGACTGTGCGTATGTCCCTGGATGTGGGTACTGAGGTCAGGTTCTATGCCAGGTACGATTTCAACGAGGAATGGGAGCCTCTGTTTGCCCTGAGAAGCACAAATCTGCGCAGCTTCTCCATTCCCATCAGGCCCAGACGATGTGACCACATGAAGGTAAGAATCGAAGGTGACGGAGGTGCCAAGATCTATTCCATCACCAAGTCCATTGAGCAGGGAAGTGAATTCTCATGAGCATAAATCTTCGATTTCCCAATATCAATGCTGCCAGTGAAGCCGAGCAGCTGGTGCAGGTCAGAAGTTATCTGCATCAGCTGGTGTCTGAGCTTAACTGGGCGCTGTCTGCACTGGAGTCCGGCAACAGTAATGCCGCTGCCGGCATGAAAACCACAGCCTCTCAGGATGCGGTCAGCAAAAAAGAACTGGCCACCTCCTACAATGAGCTGAAGGCCCTGATTGTTAAATCTGCGGATACTGTCAGTGCATATTCAGAGGAACTGGATACGCAGTACAAGAGCTTGTTTGTGGCGCAGTCTGACTTCGGCACATATACGGAGGAAGCAGCTCAGCTGATCAAAGAGAATTCCACTGCCATTGAGAGCTTTTATGAGAATGTGCAGCAGATCCTCTCGCAGATCGATACCCTGGAGCATTCCCTTATTGAGGTAAGTGCAAATATCCGCTCCGGTCTGCTTTACTACAACGATGCAGGAGTGCCGGTGTATGGCCTGGAGATCGGACAGCGGACCAAACTGGATGGCGTAGAGGTATTTGATAAGTTTGCCCGGTTCACATCGGACAGGCTGAGCTTCTATGACCAGAACGATATCGAGGTTGCCTATATCAGTGACCGGAAGCTCTACATCAATCATGTAGAGGTGAAGGGAACCTTCATCATGGGTGGTTTCGTTGACCAGGTGCTTTCCGATGGGAGCATCGTTACAAAATGGGTAGGAACAGGAGGATAAGCTATGGCAACAAAAACCATTACACTAAGCAAATCTGCTTCCTCCGGCAATTACATCCAGGCGAAAATTGTATGCTATTCCTCGGCAGATTACGATACCAATAAGTCGGATGTCACCTGTAAGCTGTATGTCCGGAAGGACAATGACAGCATGACCCTGACGATCCCTACCTCCGGTACCTGGAGCTACAGTATGTCCATAAACGGCAAGGCATTCTCCGGTACTGTGAGCAAGGATGTGCTGCTGGACTGGGTGATGATTGCTACAGAATCTGTAAGCGGGATCTCCCACAACAGTGACGGAACCAAGAGCATCTCCATCAGCGGTTCGGTAACAGCTCCCACCGGTACCACCCTGGCAGGACATAAGTCTAGCGGAAGCGGCACAGCGGAAATGGATACGGTGCCGAGAGCATCCAGTATCGATTCCGTATCCTGTGCATCCAGCTATTTCAACGGCAAACTGACCTACAAATATACTCCACAGTCGGCCGGCTTCTATAACCGGTGCAACATCTCCCTGAACCTGGATGGGGAATACCTGGCGGTGAAAAGCATCAACCTGGGGCAAAAGAGTGCGGCACAACAAACCGCTACTGTGACACTGAGCGAGGATGAGCAGGCAATTATCTATAATGCCCTGCCCAATACCAGCAAGGGAATCCTACGGTTTACATTCCGTACATATTCCGACTCCGGATACAGCAAGCAGGTGGGAGATGCTGCCTACAAGGAGATCACACTGTATGTCCCAAAGACATCCGCAACCCTGCCTGACCCCGGAGCTACACTTACCAGTGTGCATTCCCTTGGAACTGAATTTTCCGGATTGTATATCCAGGGCATCAGCAAGGTGAAGGCCACATTTTCCGGCAAGGGAAAATTCGGAGCAACCATCAAAAGCTACAGTATGAGTGTAGAGGGTGAGACCTACGGTTCCTCCGACAGCTATACCTCCGGTTACCTGACGGAGTACGGCACCATCACAGTGAAGGTATCTGCTACAGACTCCAGAGGCTATTCCAACACGGTGAGCAAGAGTATCTATGTTATGGCCTACAGCAAGCCGAAGGTTCTGGCTCACTCCGGAGAAAGCGAGATCCTGTGTGCCAGGTGTGACTCCACCGGAAAGCTGAGCGATTCCGGTACCTACCTGAAGGTGAAGGCCAGAAGAAGCTACAGCAAGTGTATTGACCAGAGCGGTGTGCAGCACAACTTCTGCGGCATCCGGGTTCGGTATAAACAGGAGAACGGCAGCTACTCAGCCTGGACTACTCTGCTGGCAGCAACGAATGTTTCCAAGGAAGAGATCGAATCTGCTGCATTGTACAGCGGAGCGCTGCTTGCCACCAACACCTATATCGCCCAGGTAGATGTGGTTGATGCTATCGGAAACCATGTTTCGGTGACCATTACGATCCCCACTGACAAGGTGTATATGCACAGAGATGGCGCAAGACGGTCACTGAGCCTGTTCAAATACGCAGAAGAGGACAATGTGGTGGATGTGGCAGATGACATCACAGTAAAGGTCAGAGGTGGCCTTCAGGTGGGAGGCAGAACCATTTCCGATACCGGGTGGATCAGCCTGGGGCTGAGTGATGAGGTGGCAGAGGCCAATCTGAACACCGGCAGAAACGGAAAGGGTTGCTTCTACAGGGTTGTGAATGGAAACCATGTGTATGTGGCATTCAACTGCAGCTTCGCATACAGCGGTTCTCCGGTAACCATCAGCGCTGCCGGCATCCCGGCACCATATAAACCTTCACGGAACACCTATGCAATGAACACTACCAATGGCAGAGGCATTGCCAGGAGCTTCGTGAATTCAAGCGGTGATGTCCGCATTGACCATGTGCAGAACATGGCAGCTGCTGAATCTACAGCGGCATATACCGTAAACTGGATCGATGGATACATCGATTATTGGGTCTAACCATGAAGGAGGAGAGACACATGGCTAACTACAAGCAGGTCAGTTACGGATCGCAGGGTGGCGATGTAACTGAACTTCAGAAATTACTGAACAAGAATGGCTACAATCTGGATGCAGATGGCATTTACGGTGGCAAGACTCAGGCTGCGGTCAAGGATTACCAGAAGAAATCCGGACTGATTGTGGACGGAATCGCAGGCAAGAACACCTGGAGTTCCCTGACTACCGGTTCCAAAAAGGCCGCATCCGGAGATACCGGAAGCACCGGAGACACAGGATTCAAGTACAATCCCTACCAGCAGAGCGATGTGGTGACGAAGGCGCAGGAGATTCTGAACCAGCATATGCAGAACCGGCCCGGTGAATACCAGTCCCAGTGGCAGTCGCAGCTGAACGATATCCTGGGGAAGATCCTGAACCGGGAGGAATTCTCTTATGATCTGAATGGCGATGCGCTGTACCAGCAGTACAAGGACCAGTATATGAATCAGGGCCAGATGGCCATGATGGATACCATGGGACAGGCTGCAGCCATGACCGGCGGTTACGGCAATTCCTATGCCCAGTCTGTAGGCCAGCAGGCATACAACAGTTACCTGCAGGGCCTGAACGATAAGGTGCCGGAGCTTTACCAGCTGGCCCTGAGTAAGTACAACCAGGAAGGTCAGAACCTGCAGAACCAGTTCGCCCTGGTGGGTGCTATGGAAGATCAGGAATATGGCAGATACCGGGATAAGGTTGGTGACTGGGAGTCTGAATACAGCAGACTGCAGGACCGCTATGATACCGAGCGGGATTATGACTACGGCAGATGGGCAGATGACCGTAACTTTGAATACGGCAGGTGGACCAATGACCGGAACTATCGCTATCAGCAGGAGAGAGACAAGATCTCCGATGAGCAGTGGGAGCGGGAGTTCGAAGAGGCCAAGCGCAGATATGACCAGGAATGGGATATGAAGTATGGTAGCAGAGGCGGTAGAACCGGTGGCACCGGTGGAGAAGGTGGACCTGATAATCCTGAGAACAGTCCTGGTGCAGGTGAAACTGAAGCCAAAATGGAAGAGTATGTTAGAAGAATGCTCAACAATGGCAGAAGTACCCAGTTCAATCCGGAAGCTGTCATCAAGGGTAACAGCAGCCTCACAAACGAGGAGAGGCAGGTGGCCCTGGAAATCCTGGATGCATATATTTCTGGTGGCTATATGAAGCTCATAAAAGAGGAGAGGAATTAGGAGGTACAGGCATGGCATTATCGTCTGATATCACAAACAGAATCCACAGATATATTGAAGATAAAGGCAGAGGCAGCAAATCCGCTGCTGCCTCTGGTTTCTCCACAGAAGAAGAGGAAAATGAGCGCTACCAGCTTAGCAGCTCTATTATCGACACCATTCGAAGAAATATTTCCACGAAAAGACTGGGTAGAGAAGATCCCGGTGTTGATGATTCCTACATCGACCTGTTCTTCAATGACTCTCAGTCCTTTATTACCAACTCCCAGAACGAATGGAGCAGCCTGGACTACAACAGCGGTAGAGACCAGAACCTGTATTCCCAGAGAGAAACCAATGCCCAGGATCTCCGGGACAGGGCGCTGTCTATCCGAACCTATCTGGATATCAACAAGGATTCCATCAATCCGGAATACTACCAGGCCATGACGGACTACCTGGACCAGTTTGATATCTCTGTATCCGGCATCATGCATAATTTCTCTGCGGCACAAAGTTTTTATAACAGCTTTGCCAATGAGGATGATTACCTCAAATGGGATGCCTATCAGACTCCGGAGGGCAGACAGCAGCGATATGCGGATAATCAGGAAAGACTGGAAGAGCTGGATGAGCTGATCAATGCAGAGGGTGGCGATACCGGATTTCTTAACTGGATCGGCCAAATCATGGGCAATGCGGCTGCAGGCAGACATGAGCTGGTTCCCTATAAGGAGAGCGAGTACCAGAAGGAATACGATGCCATCCAGGCAGAGATGCGGATGTATGAGCTTGGCAACACGGACCAATCTGGGTTCTACTACGGTTATAAGGCGGCAGATGACTATGCAAAATACCGGGAAGATCCTAATTTTGAGGCCCTGAGTGCCAACCGGAACTTTATGAACCCCAGCCGGGAGGATCTTGACATTATCGACATCACTACTGATTCTTCCACCTGGTATTTTGATGCCGACAATAACCTGCGTGATGCTTACGGAACCCTGATCGACCCCAGCAACACGGACAAAGACGGAAGTATCGTTCATCCGTCTATCAGCAACAGTGCTGATGCTATAAGCGATCCCCTGGGTATGTATCTCAATACACCTGATAATATTAAAATCGATGCCGTAAACATGGGCAACACCATGCAGGGTACCTTCAATTCCATCATCAGAGATGGCTTCTTCGGAAACTGGGAGCTGCTGAAAGAAGATGAGGTAGATATGTACTACTATCTTCTGAACAGCAAAGGCAGGGAGGCTGCGGTCCAGTACCTGACGGATATGACTGTTGAGCTTAACCGCAGAGACATGGAGGCAGACACCGCCCGTTACAAGGAGTCTTTTGAAGAAGCGAATGCTCTGGAAAAACTGGCCCTGAGTATTGCGACCATCCCTCCCCAGCTGCTGGGCAGTGCTACGGCATTCATTGATGATGCGTCAGCGGTCATCAGAGGAGATCAGGTCAATCCCTATTCCCAAGCACATGAATATCTGAACTTCAGCAGCACCATCAGAGGTGAACAGGCCGCCGAACTGGATGAAATCACCAATGGCGCAGCAATTCCTTTTATCGACTTTACCCTGGGCGATGCATATCAGGCTGCAATGTCTTTCGCTGATATGTTCGTTGGCGGTAAACTGGGACGAGGCTATGAGGTCCTGATGGGTATGGGATCTGCATCCAGTGAGGCAAGAAGACTGTACGAACAGGGTGCTACCCAGGAGCAGATGATGTTTGGCGCACTGCTGGCCGGTGGTGCTGAAATTATCGCAGAACACGCATCCATTGATAGCCTCATCAATATGAAGGATGCCACCACCGTAGGTCAGATCGTGAAGAATGCTCTGATCCAGGGCGGTGTTGAAGCATCTGAGGAAGGTCTTACAGAGCTTGCCAATACCCTCACAAACGCACTGGTAATGGGCAATGAATCCGACTGGGCAAAGCTCCTGGAGGAAAACAACGGAGATTATCTTGCTGCATTCACCGCTAAGCTGGGGGATATCGGAAGCGCAGCCATGGGTGGCTTTTTGTCCGGTGCCATGGGCGGCGGTGTTGAATCCGCTGGCAGCGCTCTGGAAACCCGATCTCAGGACAAGGCGTATGGACGGTATATCACAGGAACCAACAGCACCGATGCATTGCTTGCTCTTGCCCAGGAGATGGCAGGAAGCACCTCCGGAAGCGCTCAGAAGCGGATGAATGCTCAGATCGAATCCGTAAGCAATGGGAAGTTCCGGTCCGATAACAAAAAGAACCGGGCAGTCGGAAAACTGTACAGCACGGTCCTATCCCAGGCAAACGAGCAGAACATCAGCGAGATCTCCGAAGCTCTTCAGGAGCAGGGTATCTCCAAAAAGACCGCTACTGAAATTGCCGGTGCAATCGTTGTTCAGGCAAGCGGATTTCAGCTCACCAATGACCAGCAGAAGTTGCTGGACGAATACGGCAGCAAGCCTGCGGTCAAGAGTGTGGTGGAGGATATTCTGGGCAATGCAGAGTCCGGGATCAACCAGAGAGCGAAAAGTATTGCGAGCTTTGAGTTCAAAGCGATGCGCAATCAGAAGGCCTCCCGGATGGAGCAGGCAGCTCCCCAGCAGAAGAATGCACCTGCACAGGATGCAGTGGTTTCCACGCAGGAAAGCGGTGCAGAGGTTCACTACGAGGTTTCTGAGGGAGGTCAGACCGTTCTCAAGTCCTCCGGTGAAGCTGTTAATATCGCAGAGATTGCAGCAAATAAAGATGGTCAGATGACCCTGAAGCTGGGCAATGGCAGCACCGTAGCTGCAGAGGATGTGGTTTTCAGCAGTGAGAGCGAGGCCCTGATCTATGAGACGGTTGCTACCATGGGTGTCAACGCAAAGGCCGCCAACATTCTTGTGAATGGCTATAAGGCTGCACAGGGAAAGGGACTGGCCGCAGATGTCTATGCACACGGCATCAGCGAGGCATACCGATACGGAAAGCTTGGTATCCCGGCAAGTCAGCTGGAAAAAAGTGACTTTGCCTCCAAGCTGACCCCTGCACAGCAGGATTATGCGTACAGACAGGGCAGAAAGGCTGCCGGAAAGCAGGTTGCAAAGCAGCAGGCAGCTGTGAACAAATCCTACAAGGAAGCCATTGCTGCATCCAAGGGAACTGCGGAAAGCAAAAACAGTGTTGTCTACCATGCGATTCTGGAGAAAGGCATCTCCGCAATGGAACTGAATGCTACCCAGAAGGCTTCCTATCAGCTGGCTGATAACATTGCACAGGCTGCCAGTGTGAACATTATTGTTTATGCCGGTATCACCGGTGAGCATGGATACTACGATTATCAGACGGATACCATCCACCTGAACCTGAATGCTGTAAACATGAACAGACAGTCCATGATGGCATTTACCCTGGGCCATGAGCTGGTTCACAGAGCGAAGGCGGGATCTCCTGCCAAGTATCAGGTATTTGCCAATTTCCTCATGGAGCAGTATGGCAAGCAGAATTCCAATGTGGAGGAAATGATCGCACAGGAATCGGAAGCAGCCAATAGATTCGGAATCAAGATGTCTCGTGAGGAGGCTTTTGAGGAAGTTGTATGCGATGCCTGTGAGAGAATGTTGCTGGATACCGATGCCGGCCAGAAGCTGGCTGAGTTCGGTTCCCAGAGCGCTGCGAACAAGAGCTTCCTGGAAGACCTGAAGCGCTGGATTAAGGAGTTCATGGACAAACTGAGAAGCATCTTCCAGGATGTTGAACCAGGTTCCATGGCAGCAAAGGAATTTGCCAAGTTCGATGCCAATGTGAAGCAGATCCTTTCGGATATGTATGTGGATATGACCATCGATGCCGGTGTGCATCTGTCCACGATTCAGAATGCCTTCGGGAAGGGTACTGTGGTCAAAACCAACGAGCAGGGCCAGTTTACAATGGCACAGAGTGCAGACGGTTCCAAGGTGGCCTTCAATCTGGTCACATGGAAAAACGGAGGCAGAGCAACCCTGGAGGCTGCCCTTCTGAGAGAGGGATATACGGAAGAAGAGGTTTCTGCTGCACTGACCATCATGGATGCAAAACAGGAGCTGGTGGAGAAAATCGCCAATGAGGTGGATGAAAATGGCCGAATGGCATTCCCGGAGCAGGGCAGGATCAATGAGGCTACCCTGACCACCGACCTGAAGGACGGACATTCGGTGCTGTCTGCGCTGGTATCCAACGGTGACTATCCTGTGAATATCGACCTTCTCATGGTATGTAAGAAGAGAAAGGCATATCAGAGAGTCATCAACAGACTCTGCGAGACCGGCATGATCCAGCAGGCTACTGTGGATGCTCTTGCCATTGCGGAGATCAATAAGATCCTGGGCAAGTATGGGTTCGAGACTGCCTGTCTGGGCTGCTTCGTGGAATCCCGCAGACTGCGTATCCAGGAATGGGCGCAGACAATCGTCAAGGAATGGAACGCAGAGGTTAAGAAGCGCAATCCCAACGCAAAACCCTTCGGTTTCGGCAAGGGAGAGGCAAAGCTCACTCCGGATGAGGTCATGCAACTGATCGGAGAACTGGAGTCCGGTGGTGAGAAGAATGACAAAGGCAACCTGAATCTGGGCCAGGGCAGTGCTGTTAAGAGAATGGGAGTGCTGCTGGATAAGGTTCCTACCCTGAGAAGGACTCTTTCTGTGGAGGATCTCATTACTCCCGATGGCCTGACTGCGCTGAGACAGTTTGACTCCAATCTGTTCTCTATGGTCAAATCCAGATACGGCAGCAACAGCCCCAAATTTGTGCAGGAGTTCAACCCCTATAACCATGAGCTGGCTGTGTATGGAAAGGTGCCTACTCAGTACAACAGCCTGAGAGAATATCTGTATGCCATCGGCGGTGCCAGAATGCAGAGCTTCTCCGATTTCATTGTGGAGAACTGGTTTGACTACTGCCAGATCGTAGCGGATCTCGCTGCAAGAAAGCTGCCCATGCACACCTATACCAAGGAAATTGCTCTGGCAAGACTCTTCGGTATGACCGGCATCAAGATCAACATGAGCCTGATCCCGGATGTGGACAGAAGCCTCGGCAAGGAATATGCCGGCCTGACCATGAATAAAGAGGGTGAGCTGGAGCTGATCTGGGCCGACAAGGACAGATTCAAGGCCACCGGTGGCACATCCTATATGCAAAGTATCAATTTTGCAGATGCGGTTGCCCTGCAGAATGACCCCAGATATTCTGCCAATGTGGGTACTATTGCAGTAGGTATTTCGGATATGCACATCCGGATGATGCTGAATGATTCCAGAATTAGAATGGTCATTCCCTACCACAGCAGCGGTATGAACCCCATCTTCGCAGACCTGATGGGAACCTCTTACTACAAGGATTACACACTGTACCAGAACACCACGATCAAACAGCTTTATAACAGCGAGGGTAAACCTGTATTTCTGAAGCTGGAGAAGGCACAGGAAGGAAAGCTGACCAGTGGCTTCCTGTTCAATGAGGCCCTACAGGAGCTGGGAGATGCCAGAGCTGCGGCTGAAGCCTATAAGGATTGGTGCGCAGATACTTCCAAGCATACCATCACTATTAAGGGCGAGACCTATACGGCTGAGCTGACTCCCAAGTTCGATGACTTCAAGGATGAGGCCAACTACTACAAGCTGCTGGAGGACTTTAACCCTTATGATTGCATCACAGAGCAGGCTGCTCCCCAGGGCGATGTGCAGCAGACCTACCCGGAAGGCTTTGAGGATATCCTGAGAGCAGAGCTTTCCGGCCAGGAACGGTACCGCCAGAAGCAGGAGAAGAACCAGGCTTTTGACAAGGCCATGGAGGAAATCGAAAGCTATCTGAAAAACCACACCAAGGCTGATACTGTACACTATGCGAATCAGCATGGCATCAAGCTGGGCGCAAAGGATAAGAAACTGAATGCGACAGACAAGGCGAAGCTGAAGCAGCTGCAAAAGGAGGGAGTTTCCTTCTCGCTGCCGAAGGCAATCGAAAAGCCTACCGACAACAAGTACTCTAGTGAAAATCGTAAAGCAGATACTCAGGCAAAGGTTACCGCCAGATACAGGAGAACTGTTGATCAGGTTCTTGCTGGAACTTACAACAGTAAGGACAATATTCTAATGGGTTATACGCCTGAGATATTTACGAAACTCGGTATGCCTTCACTGCCGTTTGTTATTGGTCCTGGCCATGTTTATACAGCAACGGTAACCGAAACTGAAGCAAAGGCAGATCCCCTGAATAGATACAAAAAAGGTGGTCACTACCATGGTCTTGGAGTGAACACCGTAAAGAATCTATATTCTGCTATACAAGACCCAATCATGATCATTGCTGCTAAGGATATTGTCGGTCAAAAGAGAGCGCCGAGAAGTCTCCACAGTGTGGTCGCAATTGTGGATGTAGGGGATGCAACGAAACAACTGCTCTTACCTGTGGAACTTACTGCCACGAGAATTGTCGGTGGTAACCGAATGGATGTAAATGTCCTATCTTCTTCTTACAAGAGGTCCGTTGAGAACCTGGTTGAAGAAGCTATTGCACAGATGTATGCCGGTGATATTGGCGTATATTACGCAAAAAAAGAAGCTACAGCACTGTTAAGTGGTAGGGTATCATTCCCAAAGCAGTTAACAGAAGCTATAGCATCTAATGGAATTGTACATCGCTTTCCCGAAAAAGTCAATATGGCAATTTCGGATGTCACTCAGTCTTTGCAGTTTACTAACTGGTTTGGTGACTGGCAGAACGATCCCCAGCATTCCAGCAAAGTGGTCAATGATGATGGTACGCCAATGATTGTATATCATGGTACAAAATCCGGAAACATAAAGACCTTCCGCACAGTTAATAAGAACGGCACCGGTGGACTGTTCTTGTCTACAAATAGATCTGTGGCGAAAGGATTTGCTGGAGCGAATGGTGAAGTGTATGAGACTTATGTGAACCTTCGCAATCCATTTATCGTTGATGCAGATGTTTCTTTCTATGACAGCATTGCTATTCCTGACGAGATGAAGGGTACGAGGTATGCGTTTGGCAACACTGTTGATACAAATGCTATAGCTGCGTATGCGAGAGCCGCAGGGTACGATGGAGTTATCATCAGAAATGTTAGGGAACCTTCTGGATTCGGTGATGACATCATTGCTTTTGAGTCCACGCAGGTCAAGTCTGTAGATAACATTGGCACATTCGATAAAACCAAAGACAATTCGATGTACAAGCTCCCTGTTGGTGAAGACACCTCTCCTCGTGCGCTGCTGACCAATGCCTTTGAATCCATCATTACGAATCCTATTGAGAAGAGCAAACTGGAGGAGTACAAGGGCAAGGTGGAAATGCTCAATGCCGAAGAGCAGAAGCTGCGTGAGCTGAAGGCCGAGATCAAGGAGCTGTCCTTTGCCAATGGCAAGCGGGACACCAAGAGGATCAAAGAGCTTCAGTTTGATGCAATCCAGACTGCCAACCGGATCGCTACCCTGGATAAGACCCTTCTTCGTTTTGAGGCTTCTGCACCGCTCCAGAGCATTCTCCAAAGGGAGAAGGAAATGGTCCGTAAGAGAGAGCGGCAGAGAGCTGATGAGGCGCTGGAGGCTTACAGAAGGGACGAGAGAGCAAGAAATGCGGCATGGCGGGATGAAGTGAAGCAGAAGTACAAGGATTCCAAGAAGCAGGTCATCGAGACCAGAGAAAAGCGGGAAGCCAGAGAAAAGCTCCAGAAGCTGGTGCTTGATACCGTCAAGTGGATCACCTATCCCACCAAGACGGATGTAAAATGTCCGGATATGCTGAAGCAGCCCTATGCAGATTTCCTGAACGGAATCGATATGTCCTCCAGAAGACTGGCAAAGGGTGGAGATCCCACGAAGAATGACCTGCGGCTGGCAAATGCCATGAGCAGCTTGGCAACGGCGCTGGATCGGATCATGGTATCCCAAGATCCCAACTCTGAAACCACCGCTGTTCTGGACACCGGTTATCTGGATCTGCCTCCCAACTTCGTGCAGAAGCTCCGGGAAATGACCGAAAGCATCAATGCCATGATGGTAGACGGAGAATATGTGATCAATAATATGTCCGCAGCAGAGGTCAGACAGCTGGCCCAGATGATCCGCACTCTGAACCATGCCATCAAGGAAATGAGTACCCTGTATGCCAACCTGCGATTTGCCAACATTGAAGCCTTGGGCGATGACAGCATGGGATTCATGGATGACCTGGGTGAAATTGACAAGACCAGCGGAATAGCTGATTTTGTGGAATGGGACAATGCCCTTCCTTACTATGCATTCAGGCGCTTTGGCAGCGGTGGTGAGTCCATCTTTGAGGGCCTTATGGATGCACAGGACAAGCTGGCATTCCTGGCCCAGCAGATCTTCAATTTCCAGGAGAAGACATGGACCGGTGCAGAGGCGAAGAAATGGAGCGAGGACACGCACACCATTGACCTGCCCAACGGCGGCAAGCTGACTCTGACCACAGCGGATGCCATGAGCATTTACTGCCTGTCCCGCAGAAAGCAGGGCCTGCAGCATCTGCTGGGTGGCGGTACCAGAGTCATGGGTATCCAGGAAGGCTCCAGGAAGGCCAAGGACAGCCGTTCTCTCTTGACTATTCAGGATATTGATGCGATCATTTCCTCCCTTTCTGACAGACAGAGGAAGGTGGCAGAGGCTATTCAGGAGTTTATGTCTACAGTCTGCTCCGACTGGGGCAATGAGATCTCCATGAAGCGGTTCCTGACAAGAGAATTCACGGAGAAGTTCTACTTCCCGATTGAGTCCAATGATGAGAACCTGGCTACCAAAGATCCTTCTGCACAGCAGAGTGACCTGTTCAGGCTGCTGAACATCTCCGCAACCAAACCCATTGACCCCAGGGCCAATAACGAGGTCATCATCCGAAACATCTTCGATGTATTCACAGGCCATGCATCTGATATGGCAAGGCTGAATGCATTCGGTATGCCGCTGCTGGATTACATGAAGTGGCTCAACTACCGGGAGAAGACTGTCAATGAAGATGGTCAGATTCAGGTAAGAGGTGTCCGCAAGTCCATGGAAAAGGCATTCGGCAATGCAGCAAAGAGCTATGTGCTGAACCTTGTCAAGGATGTAAATGGCAGAGCATCTGATGGCGGTGACCCCTCCATTCTTATGAAGTGGATGCGCACCGCAAAGACTGCAAGTGTGGGCAGCTCCATCCGGGTAGCAACCCTGCAGATCACATCGTACCCCAGAGCTGCGCTGATCCTCTCTCCGAGGAGTCTGGCGCTGGGCCTGTCTAAGATGCCCAAAATCGAAATGGCAAAGAAATACTGCGGAATCGCATTGTGGAAGTCCTTCGGCTTCTATGATACGAACATCTCCAGAAGCATCGAGGACCAGATGAAGGGGGTAAAAGATGTTCGCCAGAAGCTCATTGAGCTGTCCCTGAAGGGCGCTGAACTGGGCGATGCGATTACATGGGGTGCCATGTGGAATGCCTGTGAATATGAGGTGGCGGCCACAAAGAAGTACACGGTAGGCACCGAGGAGTTCTACCAGGCGGTAGGAAAGAAGCTCCGGGAAGTGGTCTATTCCACCCAGGTGGTAGACTCCACCCTTACCCGCTCTCAGATCATGAGAAGCAAACGAGGAACAGCACAGGAAGCTGCGGCATTTATGTCCGAACCCACTCTGTCTGCAAACATTCTTATGGATGCCGGATTCAAGTTCGGTATGGAAAAGCGCAGAAGCGGAAGCGCAAAGGCAGCATGGGATAAGACCGGAAAGTATGTGGCAAAGGCTGTTGCTGTATACTCTATCGGCCAGCTTGCTGCTGCACTGCTTGAGGGCCTGTGGGATGCGTGGAGAGATGATGAAGACGAGGCGTTTGGCGAAAAGTATATCGATGCCTTCATCGAGAACCTTGTGCTGGATCTTCTGCCCTTCAATAAGATCCCCATCCTGTCCGATGTCTTTGAGGCTGTACTGGCAATGTTCGACATTGGCTTCTACTCTTCCGATAAGATGTCTACCACATGGCTGACTCAGGCCGTATCCGCAGTGGATGCATGGAAGAGTGTCTTCGGCGGCAAGTCCTCTACCACGGCATATAATGCACTGTATAAAACCGTGAGAGCGCTCTCTTCCTTCTACGGTGTTTCCTTCAGCGGCGTTATGAGAGAAGCTGTGGCCCTGTGGAACAACACTGCCGGCGCTTATGATTCCACACTTAAGATCAGAAGCTATGAGGTTTCCAAGTCCGATATGGCAAATCAGTTTATGGATGCTGTTATCGATGGGAACCAAAGGCAGGCTGACAGCCTCAGAGAGCAGTTTGAGGACGAAGAAGCATTTGCCAATACGATGCGGTCCATCATCAAGGAGAGATATCTCTCCGGTGAGATCGATACCTCTGCTGCGCTGAAATATCTGTTCCTCTACGGTGGAATGGATGCTGAGAAGGCATGGTGGAAGGTTGACGAATGGGATTATGAAAAGGCATCCGGTGATGGTGACGGATACAGCAAGTACAATGATTTCTTCACCGCTGTAGAAACCGGAAAGAATCTGAAGGCGATTATCAATGAATACACCGCAAACGGTGTTGAATTGAAGACTCTGTCCTCTCAGATCTCCGAACACTTCAAGCCTATCTATACCGGTATGAGCGCATCCGAAAGAGCTGCACTCAAGGGATATCTGCTGAATGCCTATGAGCTGTGCGGTGTTGACAGAGAGGATGCAACCAAGAAGCTGCAGTATTGGGACTTCCTTGCTGATTATCCCGATACCGATCTGACTCAGTACCAGATTGCAGACTACTACGAATTCGCAAAGCCTGCCGGAATCAGTGTGGATATGTATGCTGATTACTGCGAAATGGTAAAGGACATCAATGGCGAAGGTAAGAAGGAGAGACGGATGGCTGTCATCGACTCTCTGCCCATTACCAGCGCACAGAAGGATGCTCTGTACTACGCAGAAGGCTGGGCTGAAAGTAAAATTGACGAAGCACCTTGGCACTAAGCCTACACCGACTGGGGGGGTTCCTGAAACCCTCCCAGTTATGTTATTCTAGACCCACAAAAGGGAGGGGATTACATTGAATTACTCTAACTACAGGATATCGTTGGGCCTGCATGACACCAGTTCCCGGATCGTCCTGAATGCAAAAAGAGGAGACACCGGACGGAAGATTTTCGTATCCCTTACGGAGGGCAGCGCACCTTATCGTATTGAAGAAGGGTGCCGAGCAATTTTCACCGCAAAGAAGCCGGATGGGAACCGAATCTACAACAACTGCGATATCGAAGGCAATACGATTTCCTACACACTGACCCCGCAAACGACTGCTGTAGCAGGGTATCTTGAATGTGAGATCAAGCTCTACGATGTGAATGACATCCTGATCACAAGTCCGAGATTTGGTATCCTGGTAGAACAGCCGGTATTTTATGATGGCGATATTCCTGAGTCCGATTACGAATTCAACGCCATTACTAAAATTGTTGAGAGAACCACATCCGAATATCTGGAAAACAACCCTGTTGCTACAGACGGAACCTTGAGCATGGTTGGTATGGCCGCAGATGCAAAGATTACCGGTGATGAGTTCGCAAAGCGGTCTGTGGTTTCCTTCACTGATCCGGCACAGTTTGGTTGCACTGCGGCATCTACTCCGGCGCAGATCCAGGCCGCAATGCCTGCAGGATCTATGTTCCTGTGTGATATTGCAAATCTTACTGCAGCTGAGTGGAATCTTTCCTCTGCCACAGATGCAGCGATCCTCCAGATAATCAAGCTGTCCACCCAGAGAACCAAGTTTATCCTCTGGGGCAAGACTATACTCAGCGGAAACTGGACCATGGACTGTGACAGCACAGGTGTTCCTACAGGACAGTGGTATAAGTTCTATACATCCAGGGATGTGATTCCTGTTTCCGGAGGCGGCACCGGTGCTGCTACGCAGGAGGATGCTCGGAACAACCTGGGTATTACACCGGAGAATATTGGCGCAGCGAAAAAGGACCATTCCCACACCGGTTTTGCAGCAGAAAAGCATACCCATGCTGCAGATGACCTGAGTGGTGTGGCAAAGGAAGGCCATGCTCACAGTGCGGATAATATTACATCCGGCACACTGCCGATTGCAAGAGGCGGTACCGGTGCCGGCACCAAAACCGCTGCCATGACCAGCCTGGGCGGTCTGACTCTGGATCATATGGCAGATTCTGCCAACCAGATCACCTCCGGCAAGGATCTGAACAGCTACACCACTCCCGGTGTGTACAGAGCTTCCAGTTCGGACATCGTCAAGTCCCTGTCCAACCCGCCTCCTTACTCCGGCTCCGGTATGCGGCTGATCGTCAGCTGCAATGCCCTGGCAGGTAGTGTAACCCAGATGGCAATCTTCAACCTGATCGAGAATCATGTATACATGAGAGTCCGGTCCAATGCCGGTGCCTGGGGTGCATGGCAGAAGAACATGACCAATGTGCTGACATCCGCAGAGTACGGAGATACCCTGCCGGCATCCGGTGTCACAGGACAGCTGTTCTTCCTGAAGGGGTGATCGGCGTGGCTTACGGATATCAGAAGCACACACCGCAGATCCATACCGGTTCCGGATGGCAGAAGCACAGCCCTTATATCTGGAATGGCAGCGCCTGGGTGGAGCAGCCTTCCAGAATCTATGGGGAGATCACAACGATTACCCTGTTGGATGGCGGTGACAATCCGGAGGTCACAGGAGGATGGTCCGGTGATGGATATACCTATGATGCCGGCAGTTTTGCCTGGACACCGCTGAACAATGGTACAGCAGATTCTGAGCTTTCTGTTTCCACCAACGGAAACCAAAGTACCTTCTCTGCGATAGGTACCACCAATATGATCGACCTGACCCATATCAAAACCCTGTATGCAACCATTACGGAGGTTAACTGGGGAACGATTGCGGTGAAGGTGTCATCGGACAAGAATCTCTATGGAACTGATGAAGCTGAGTGGACAATAGTTGCTGAGACTGATGCACCGGGTACCATTTCCATTGATGTGTCAAGTTTGGAGGGATCTTTCTATGTGGTTGTTGCAGCAATTGCAAGTGCCACAAACAAGTACCCGGCAATGAAAGTATCAAAGATTTGGGGTGAGCCTTAATGATTGTTTATCTTGATGCGGATTACCGCTGTCATCTGCAGAACAACGCAGATGCATCCTTTCTTGAGGTGGAGACCGATGCCTTTCAGGGGTTCGCTCCGGAGGTTATCGAAAGCTACAGATTCATTCCCCAGGGCCACAGCTGGACCAATGCGGAAGGCGTAACCTTTATGGGAGAAATGGCTGCTCCCTGGGTGATCAGCTCCCGGCTGCAGCAGATCCAGTGGGAATATGACAAGGCCATGTCCCAACAGTACAAAACCGAATGCGAGGAGCTGAAGGTCCAGCAGGAGGACATGGAAACTGCCCTGAAGATCCTCCTGGGAGGTGAGAGTGTATGACCTATACGGAACGAGCCTTGCAGCTGCGGCCTGTGATTGAGATGGCTTCCCAGAGTCTGGAGGACGGTGTTGCGCTTACGGCTGTGGAACTGTTTCCGGTCTGGAGTCAGCTCGTTGCTGACCGTGTAAAAGTGAGCAAAGGATTCCGCTTTCAGCATGAGGGAAAACTCTACCGGACCGAGCAGGGGGAATACACCTTTGTTGATACCTGGGTACCTGGCAGCACCGGAACGGAGAGTCTGTTTTCTAAAGTGGACGAATCCCATGCAGGAACCTATGAAGATCCCATTCCCTATGAGAAGAACATGGAGATCTACCAGGACCTGTATTATATCCAGTATGGCGTGATTTATCTGTGCATCCGGAGCAGCGGACAGCCTTTGTATCATGACCTGTCTGCACTGATTGGTATTTATGTAGAGGCAGTTTGATCTGATCCTCCGAACCTTATGTGAAAGGAGTTGATAATATGGGCAACAGTAATTTGGTTGATTATGTAAGAATCAGCCCGAATAGTACAAATCCGAGAAATCATAAAATCGATACCATTACCATTCACCACATGGCTGGCAATGCCAGTGTGGAAAGCTGCGGTGCTGGATTCGCTGAGCGAAGCAGGGCAGCAAGCTCCAATTATGGAATCGATAACAAAGGAAGAGTCGGTTTATATGTTTCGGAGGAAAACCGCTCCTGGGCCTCCTCCAGCCGCTCAAATGACCATCGTGCTATTACCATCGAAATCGCAAATGATGGTGGCGCACCAAACTGGCACATTTCCGACACCGCTCTTGCGAAAGTCATCGATTTGTGTGAAGACATCTGCCGTAGAAACGGCATCCCAAAGCTGAACTTCACCGGCGATAAAACCGGGAATCTGACCATGCATAACTACTTTGCCAATACTACCTGTCCCGGCCCATATCTGGAAAGTAAATTTCCTTACATAGCAGACGAGGTGAATAAGAGACTCGGCTCGATGCCTGCGGTGCCGGCAGAACCTGAGTCTGAGGGAATTATCCTCGTTGCGTTCAAACCTACCGTCTTCCAATGGCAGAAAGCTGCTATGGCTGATGGTTTTGAATTCCCTAAATATGGTGCGGATGGTGTATGGGGCGCTGAGTGTGCCGGCGTAGCCAGAATTGCTATTGTCAAGCAGAGAGACACCTATACACACAAAAGCCTTACCAGAATCGTCCAGAAGGTTGTGGGGGTGGCTGTTGATGGTTTGTGTGGTCCGGATACGGATGCCGCCATCAGAGCCTACCAGAAACAGCATAACCTTGTGGTAGATGGTGAAGTCGGAATCAACACATGGCGATCTATGCTTGGATTGGGGTGATTACTGTGGAGACACTTCGGATTATTGCAGATTATGCCGGGGATATCTGTCAGGTACTTACCCTTGTGGCATTGCTTGTCAAGCCTGTCCGGGAAAGACTGTTTGAGATCGAGAAAACCAGGGAAGGGCAGCGGTGTCTATTGAGAAAAGATATCGTGGAGATCTACTACGCCAATAAGGAGACAAAGAAGCTCCGGGAGTATGAGTTCAAGCATCTGAGTCATTGCTACGATGCCTACAAAGCCCTTGGAGGTAACCATTTCATCGACCACATCTATGCAGAAATGCAGGATTGGGAAATTATCTAAGGAGGAAAATATTATGAATACGGAAATGATCATTCGCAAGCTGACTAGCCGCAAACTGTGGGTTGCTATCAGCGAATTCGTGTCCATGCTCATCATCGCCTTTGGTGTGGCTGAGAATACTGCCACCCAGGTGGCAGCACTCATTATGGCCGGTGCCGGTGCCATTGCGTACATCGTTGGCGAGGGCCTTGTGGATGCCAGTAATACCGTCAAGGAATAAGAAAAGAGGGCATCCGATTGGATGCCCTCTTGCTTTTAGGCGGGATCTTTGCTATATTGCCATCGAGGTGATTGTTTTGGGATGTGTACATCATGGAGATGTAGGTGAACCGGATTGCGCAGGATGTACACAAGCGGCATAAAAAATCACAGCCGGAGGGTGATGCTCAGTCTGAAGTCATTTTCGTTCTTTTTGAAGTGCTTGGTCTTATCCACCGGAGGGATACCGGAATAATCGATGCGCTGCACAATCGCCTTGAGGAGGCGGTTTTTTTCTTCTACGGAGACGGTATCGTCCTTCATGCCGGCGATGGCTTCCTTCAGGGCAACGATCTTCTCTGCGTAGTTTACCTCTTTGGGCATGGTGGCCTTTGCTTTATAGATGCGCTCCTGGCAGTCTTCCATCTTCTGACGGAGGGCTGCATTTCTTTTGTCAAAGACATCCGGTGTATATCTGCCGGACTCCAGGAAGTCATACTGATTCTCTTCCATCTGGCGGTAGTTTGCCATCTCTTTTTCCAGGTTCTCCAGCAGCTTCTTCTGGATGGCAACGGAATTTCCTTCGCCATTTTTCCATTTGGCCTGAAGGTTGGGAAGCTCTGCCTGCTCCAGGGCCACAATGACTGCCTGTTCCACTTCAGATATCTTGACAGATTTATAGCATCTTGGCCTGTTGCGGCAGTCCAGGCGAGTCTCTGCGTGTTTGTAGGGATGCTGAGCCATGGCCTTTCCACAGCCGGCGCAGAACAGGATGCCTGCAAGGGGGTTCTTGAGGGGATATCCCTGTTTTGCAGGTGGGTTGGCATTTAGCTTCTCCTTGGCCTTCAGGAAGGTCTCATGGTCCACCAGGGCCTGGTGCTTACCCTCTGCTATAATAATCTCCTCCTCCGGCTGCAGGTGTGTACTGATGACTCTCTCGCCGTTCTCTATGGAGGTGGTCGTCCTGGTTCTGTTGAAGCAGACCTTTCCATCATAATGGACATTCTTCAGCATCCAGCGGATGGAGGATTTGGTCCACTTATCGCCCTTCTGGGGCTTGGAACCCATTTCGTTGAGCTTGCAGGCGATCTGGTAATAGGTAAGATCCTTATTCACATAGAGGTCAAATATCAAACGGACAATGTCGGCATTTTCGTCCGGTTCCAGAGTGTGGTCCTTGCCGATAACAACTTTTCGGTATCCATATAAAACATTGCTGGAAATGTAGCAACCTCTCTTTATGGCAGCAATTCTGCCCCGGAGCAGGATTTCCTTGGTGTAGTCGAGGAAGTCACGGCCCCTCATCAGCTCACTTTCAAAGAACTTGCGCTCCATCTTGTTGTTCATGTCATAGGTCATCATGGGGGTGGCAACAAGTGTCTTGGTATATTTGAGGGTACTGATCAGCATGCCGCAGTCTTCCAAGGAGCCTCTGGTCAATCTTTGGGGATCGACACATACCAGTCCGGCCACATTGGGATCTTCGATTCTGGCCAGGACCTTACGAATTTCCTCTCTTTCCTCGATGCTCTCACCACCGGAGATGACCTCACGGTAGATGCAATCCTCCGGGATCTCATGGCCCAGCTCTCGCTTTGCCCATTCCTGCAGAATGGTTTGGTGCTTGGCAAGGACTTGCTCCACAGTCTCATTGGCATCGTCCTGGCGTGATTTTCTTAAATACATCAGCCATATCTGGTTCTTCAATTCAAGTGACATTACATTGTATGGCAATAAAACTCAACTCCTTTCAAAAATGATATAAATTATGAGGCAAACAAATGATATTGGTATTAACACAAGTCCCAAATAGAAAAATATCGTCATGCAGAATTGGGGGATTTTTTTGCTGAATGGTGACGAAAATATTGTTATCAAGAAGAGAATAGCGAGGATTGTGTATAGATTACGCATACCATCACCTTTCAGTCTTCGCAATCTTCATCATCATCCAGACCTTCGATATGGTCAATGTCGTCATCGGTGAGTCCGGAGAAGTTCAGCGCGTAGATGGCACAATCTTCGCAATAATTCATGCCATTCTTCAGGTAGTACATGATGGTATTCTCTTTTGGGAGGTATCCCCGGCAGTGATCGCAGTAAGCATAACTCTTATCAGCGCACTCTTCGCAGATATCCATGTCTTCGATGTTGATCAGGTCAGTTTCTTTGCCGCAGAATTCACATTTGCCACTTGTAATAATCATAAATGATCCTCCAATTAATTCCCCATTAATAGATACTTAGCTGCATATATCCCAAGAATAGTAAATGCGAAATACAGTACGGTTCCATATCCCTTTTTGCCCCTTTTGATATCTGCTATTTTTGACATGGTGATAAATATAGCAACAGAAATATTACCGGCGGCAATGATAGCTAAGATCGCACACAGAATTCTCATGATTCGATACTCACTACTCCTTACGATGTATCAGAGAATGCAGCAGTTCGATGTGCCGGTCTTTGATGGTGATCTGCGCCTTCAGGAAATCTACCTTCTGACGAGTTTCCTCCCGGATGGTTGCCAGCTCTGCCTTGTATTGCTCAGACAGGGTATCCAGGGTGGTCTGCAGTTGCTGACATTGGGCAATGATAACAGGATTATCCACATAGATTTCTTTCTCGGTTTCGGTGACCAAGACACAGGGAGACTGACCCCACGAACCGTTTACCAGGGCTTTTGTAACGGCCTGCATGGTTGTGATCCGCAGGTCCTTTACATCACCGGCCATGATCCGGTCTATGGATATTTTGGAAACGCCAGCTTTTTCTGCTACTGTAGTATTTTTCCAGTTCAGAAAATCTCTGCGAAGGTGGCACCATTCGCACCACCGCTCAATGGGCATAGCAAGAAAATTGGGGCCATCACAGGTTTGACCGATGCGTGAACAGCTTATGCAAATGTTATAGGGCTTTTCCTCAAGTGTTTCCGGCGAAAAAGGCATATGATAACCTCTCATTTCATCTTATGTGATAGTAATGATATCTGATGTTATGATAAATGTATCCGATATGATAACAAATGTATCCTATGTGATAACAAGTGCATCAAATGTGATAATGAAATCATCGGATGTGATTCTTGCAAATCTGTGTGTGAAATGATAGGCTTATATCAGGCCAGAGATGGCCTATCATCCTCGGTGTGGGGGTGGTAGTTTGGCGGCTGGCACCTCCACACCATACCACTCAATCTGTCCTGTTTATTGGACACATGATGAGGTAGACTGTTATCAAACAAAAGTTCGCTTTGACATGATTTACCAGATGTAAATTGTTGTCGAAATATTGCTACAGTAAGAAATATTTGCTAAAATCTTTATATAGCATCGAACCGGTATCGTTGACAGAAAGGGGAAGAGTATTGTGAGTGAAAACGAAATTGAACTGTTTAGAATTATAAATGAAAACGATAATCCGGAACGAGCTGTCCTTGTGGCAATCGAGCTGTTTACTGCATTTTTAGCGCAGCCCGAAGAAGCTCCAATGCTGCAGCTTGCCTGTCTTCAGGGATCTTCCTGAAAAGTTCCAGCATTAACTGCTCTCCCTCGGTGAGTTCCGGCTCACTGGGGGAGACTTCTTGTTTTGTATCCTCTTCCTCCCAACCCATGAGATACGCAGGGGTAGTACCAAGAGCCTTTGCGAGATCGGCTATCTTATCTCTACGCATATTGGCGATCATGCCGGTCTCCCACTTTCTTACGGTGCTTTTGCCTACTCCTACAACATCTGCCACCTGCTCCAGGGTAAGACCTTTCGCCTGACGAAGATCTCTTATTCTCTGAGCCATTCCTTTTTCCATTATTTTCACCTCCTCTCAGATAACACCATTATACCACGAAAGTGTCTTATTTGCAACATGAATTTCACTCAGGGAGAAAAAAGTTTCCTAAAGGACAAAATCCCCTCTTGACAAAGAAAATACTCCATGCTAATCTGTAAGTGTCCTAAACGACACAGTTCGCAAAAATCGACACAAGGGAGGAATTCATGTGGACAAGGCACTGCTTGAGTATGAAATGAAGAAGAGAGGTGTCAGTATCGCAGATATGTGCGCCAAATTGGGTTGTTCTCGCTCTGCTTTCTACCGAAAGTGCAATGGCATTTCGGAGTTTACTCAGAGCGAGATCCAGGCTATCGTAGATTATCTGGAACTGGACTCTCCTGTCGGTATTTTTTTTACCGGAAAAGTGTCCTAAAAGACACAACAAGAGGAGGTCAATATGGCAAGGGAAATTATTACCGATGAGATGGTGGAGGAAGAGATCCTCAGGCTCCAGACATCGCCCCATGTGAAGCTGGCAAGGCGTGAGGAGGCCATCCGCAACCGCAGGAGACAGTATATGTACCAGCTCCGGATGTATGAGAAGAAGGGCAGACAGCTTGAGGCCCAGGGCATCACTCTTGAGGAGCTGGAGGAAATGGCAGGTCTTTGCTATGGAGAGGACTGCTGAATGGGTAACCGGAATCCATGAAGGATACCGGACGAAAACAATCCGGGTGGGGAATGCCACCGTTGAAATCAACAGACCGATCCTCTCGCCTGATGAGCAAGCCAAGAGAGAGGAAGCGGTGAGACAGGCTCTGAGGAGCTTTGGAACGAAAGGATAAGTGATCATGAAAGAGATCAAGCAAGCAGCCAGGATGATTAACCGGCATGGCAGGATTCTGCTGAGAGGTTTTGTAAGAATGACATACGGTGCAGCTACGGCGGGACTGTTCCTCCTGGCGGCATATGGCTTCTACATGATCCCCAAGGAGGGCGGCTATACTGCCGTGTGTGATTTCATCGGTGCAATCGCTACCATGAGTGTGGCTCTGATTTGTATGTACCATCAGGGCGGCGGTGTCAAGAAGAGAAAAGGAGGATATGAGAAATGATCAGTATTTTTCAGGAAATGATCGAGACTGCCAAGAAGATTGGCGTGGTCACCGATGCGAATATGTATGACTTTGATTACCTGAATGTTTCCGGTAAGACTGCGGACGGAGCAATGTTCGCTCTGTCTCTGAGTATCACGAAGGAGGGACAGAAGGATGGCAATTAAGAGCTATGCAGAGATGCGGAAGATCGATGTGCTTCCTTACTGTGACCTGAGAGAGGCCAAGGATGACAAGGGCCGCACCATCAAGGTCCCTTACCTGAACTGGGCCAAGTGCAAGGAGCTGCTCCACCAGAACGGTGCTGGGCTGGTGTACTTCGAACCCTGTGTGAATGCAAACGGTTCCAGCCTTTTCATGAGCGATCAGGTGTTCACCGACAGCAAGGGCAACACCAACCGCTGCTATGAAGTCCGTGTGAAGATCACCATCGATGACCTGGAGTTCGAGGCACAGTATCCCCTGATGAACGGCAGCAACCCGGTGAAGGACAACTCCCTGACTCAGCAGAGACTGTGGAACGCTCAGACCAGAGCCTTCGTAAAGGGTGTGGCGATGCGTACCGGCCTGGGCTTTGGCCTGTGGCTGGATGACATGGATAACCGGGATGATGGCGAGGAGGATCTGAGCAAGCACAACATCTACGCCATCCGGGAACGGATGCAGATGGCCTACACCAGACTGGTCAAGAGGGGCCTCAGCACCGGCGAGATCGCCAAGATGATGGGTACCAGTGAGCAGACGGTGCAGTATTACCTGAACGGCATCTTCGATGAGATCAACCGTTTTGAGAAGGCTATGGGAGCTTTGTAAGGAGGGGGTATCGGATGAAAATCTTAGTGGCCTGCGAGGAATCGCAGGTGGTAACCAAAGAGATGAGAAGGCTTGGACACGAGGCATACTCCTGTGACATCATCGAATGTTCCGGTGGTCATCCGGAATGGCATATTCGATGGGATGCGCTGGCACTAATCAACGGAAATTGCACCTTTATTACTGAAGATCGGCAACTGCATCGAATTGATGGCAAGTGGGATATGCTCATCGCTCATCCTCCTTGTACATATATGAGCAAAGCAGGAGCTAGGTGGATGTACCCGATTGCTGGGGAAGTGTCACAAGAGAGATTTGCCCTTGCTATGGAAGCAAAAGAATTCTTTCTCTCGATGCTGAAAGCAGATTGCCAGCGAATTGCAGTAGAAAATCCTCGTCCCCTAAAAATCATAGGCCTGCCAAAGCCTACACAGGTTATTCAACCGTACCAGTTTGGCCACCCATACAGCAAAGCCACATGCTTGTGGCTGAAGGGTTTGCCACCTCTTATTCATACTGAGGTACTTACTGAGTACAAGCCTTTCCTCCCGTCCAATACTGGAAGTTTCTCGAGAGGCGGCGGTGGTAGTAGAGGCGTTGCTCACGATGCAAAAACGGCAAGCAAGACCTTCCCCGGCATTGCCAGGGCAATGGCTGAACAGTGGGCAGGTGAGGCCTTATGATTGCGAGTCATGACCGCTCGGGGTATATCGGGGCCAGCGATGTGCAATTCGTGATCGGCAACTGGAAGACCAAATCTTTCGAGAAGTGGTGGCTGCAGAAGCTGGGCATCAACCAGGATCACTTTGAGAACGAGTTTACGAAAGCCGGCACCAACTGGGAACACAAAATCCTGGACAGCCTTGGCCTGCCAAATCTGGAGAAGGACCGGCAGTTCATCATCGAGGATCTACGGCTGAGAGTGAATCTGGATGGGAATGTGCCGGACAAGATATATGAGGTAAAGACCTACCAGTGGGAGAAAGGCTGGAAGAAAACACCTGCTAAATATATCAACCAGGTGCAGGTTCAGATGTTCGGCAGCAGGATCTATAGCGCAGAAATCAGAGCCTACGGCCTTGTGCCGGAGGACTACATCAACTACCTCCGGGAAGTCGATCCTGACAGGATGAAAGGAATCCCGGTTTCCTATGATCCCAGGTGGATTGACACCGTTTACCTGCCGAAGCACATGATCCTGGCAGACTGCCTGAAGAGAGGAGTGTTCCCTTATGTCTAAGACGATTTCCTTTCGGGAAATGAAACTGGAGGGCGGCTGGCTGATGGTAAAGCCGGAAAAAGAGGATATGGGCAAGGCGATGCACCTGGTTCGGAACCGGAAAAAGGTCCTCTACAACCTGGAGGTGAAGGAGTACCGGAAAAAGCGGAGCCTGGATGCCAATGCCTATGCCTGGGTGCTGATCGGCAAACTGGCAGAGGCCATGCGGATCACTCCGCTGGAGGTATACCGGCAGGCCATACAGAATGTGGGCGGCAACTATGAGGTCATCCCCATCAAGGAAGTGGCTGCAGATCACTTCCAAAAGGTCTGGGAGGCAAAGGGCTTGGGGTGGCCCTGTGTGGATATGGGGCCTTCCAGAATCCCAGGGTATCGGAATCTGAGAGCTTACTATGGCTCCAGTACCTATGATACCCATCAGATGAGTCAACTGATCGACAATCTGGTGCAGGACTGCAAGGCGCTGGAAATTGAAACACTCAGCGAGGATAAGCTGAGCCTGCTGAAGGAGGAATGGCATTGAGGAAGGATACCAAAGCAAGAGACTTTGACCGGAAAACCAAAATCGCCATCTCTGAGCGGGACAGCATTGACGGATGGCCCTGCTGCGTATTCTGCGGAGCGGCAGCTCCTGATGTGCTGGCATGGTCCAATGCACATTACATCGCAAGAAGCCAGGGAGGTCTTGGCGTAGAGCGGAACGGTTTGACCCTGTGTCCCACCTGCCACAGGAACTATGACCAGACCACCGCAAGGAAAGAGATGCGAGGATACTTCCGGGATTACCTGAAAGAGCATTACGAAGACTGGAGCGAGGAGGCTCTGATTTACAGGAAGGAGCGGTAGGTATGAAAATTACGCAGTGTGATCGTATCCTTCGCCATATGAAGGATTACGGATCGATTAGCTCTCTTGAGGCCATGAATGAATACGGCATCATGAGACTGGCATCCAGGATCAATGACCTGAAGGCACAGGGAATCGCCATTGAATCTGAGTATAGGACAGGAAAGAACCGTTACGGCGAGGATACCCACTTTGCTGTGTATAAACTGAAGGAGGAAAAATATGCTTAATGTTGCTATTATCATGGGTCGGCTGACGAGAGACCCGGAGCTTCGCAGAACCAATTCCGGCAAGCCGGTGGCCAGCTTTACGGTAGCTGTTGACCGGGACTTTGCACCGGAGGGCGGCGAGAAGGAAACCGATTTCATTGACTGTGTGGCATGGCAGGGAACTGCCGAGTTCGTCAGTAAGTATTTCAAGAAGGGCAGCATGATCGTGGTCAATGGCCGGCTGCAGCTGCGGAACTGGACGGATAAGGATGGCAACAAGCGCAGATCCGCTGAGATCCTGGCATCCAATGTCTACTTCGGCGAGAGCAAGAAGCAGGACCAGGGCGGTCAGAACGGCTTCCAGGGCCAGGTATATCAGCCTCAGGGCTACGGTGGCTATCCCCAGCAGCAGTATCCCCAGCAGGGATATCAGCAGCCCCAGTTCAACCAGCAGGGCTTCGGCGGCTACCAGCAGGGTAGCTACAATGCTCCCGGTTATCAGCCTCCCCAGGGTAACTTCGCTCCCATCGAGGGTGATGATCCGCACCTGCCGTTCTGATGGAGGTGTGGAATGGATGCGAGACATTGCCCCTGCTGTGGGGCACAGATCATGGTAGGTCAGGAGGCATGCCTGAACTGCTTTGTATATCTTTGGGAGGTCTATGAAAATGAAGATCATGTTGGATGAAGGAGCGATCCTGCCCACCAGAGCGCATCCATGGGATGCTGGGCTGGATCTGTATGCAAAGGAGTGCGGTATCCTCCGGCCCTGTGCCAATGAGACCTTTGATACCGGTGTACATATTGAGATCCCGGAAGGGTATGTGGGATTCATTAAGTCCAAGTCCGGCCTGATGGTCAACCATCACATCGTGACCGATGGCACCATTGACTCCCACTATACCGGGAGTATCCGGGTGAAGCTCTTCAACCTGAACCGCAGGGACTACAGAGTGCAGGCCGGTGACAAGATCGCCCAGCTGGTGATCGTGAAGTGTGAGCTGCCGGAGCTGGAGATCGTGGACAAACTGGAGGAGACTGACCGTGGTGACGGTGGCTTTGGGAGTACCGGGCGATGAAGACGGAGGTGCTGTTCAGCAGCAAGAAACAGGAATGGTCCACTCCGCAGGACTTCTTCGACAAACTGGATGCGGAGTTCCATTTCACCTTAGACCCCTGCGCTGACGATCAGAACCACAAGTGTAAGAAGTATTACACCGAGGAGCAGGATGGGCTGAAGCAGGACTGGTCCGGTGAGCGGGTGTTCTGCAATCCTCCCTACGGCAGGGATGTACCGAAGTGGGTGCAGAAATGTTTTGATGAGGTGTACGGTGGCAACTGCATCTGTGCTGTCATGCTCCTCCATGCCAGGACAGACACCAGATGGTTCCACGATTACATTTACAACCGAGCGGAGATCCGGTTCGTTAAGGGCCGGCTCCGGTTCGGTGGCCAAACAGTGAATGCACCATTTCCTTCTATGGTAGTGGTGTTCCGGGGAAAGGGGATGTGAGCCATTTGAAGAACGGAAAGAATCCCACAAGGGAGCAGCGGAAGCTGATGCAGAAGTGGAAGCTGGACAGCTCCATGTGGCTGGTGGTGAAGGATACTCCCACCGAGATGCATCTGGTCCACCGGCACTTTGAAAAGACCAAGAAAATCATACGGAAGGAAGTGAGGGATCTTGGCTGAGAGAAGGATGTTCGCCAAGACGATCATTGACAGCGATGCATTCATTGATATGCCTTTATCGACACAGGCTCTGTACTTCCACCTTTCCATGAGGGCCGATGACGAAGGGTTCATCAATAACCCTCGGAAGATTCAGAGAATGATCGGAGCCTCTGATGATGACCTGAAGGTGCTTGCTGCAAAGAAATTCATAATTCCTTTTGATTCCGGGATCGTAGTTATCAAGCACTGGAAGATCCATAACTACATAAGAGGAGACCGCAAGAAGGAGACTGTGTATACCGAGGAGATGGAGCTTCTGACAGAGAAGGAGAATGGTGCTTATACCCTTAAATCCGAGGAGCCTCTCATTCTGGAAGAACCCTCCAATGAGACAACACGGCAGAAAGCATACAGGGAAAGTACACTGCCCTATAGCTTTGAGTACAAGATCCGGCAGGCATTCTATGGAGAACCCTGCCCGGTGTGCGGATATGCAATGATGGGCCATGTTGATGAGACTGGTATCGGATCGGATGCCAGGAGGCCCAGTATCCAGCATAATATTCCTATTTCCAAGGGCGGTAAGCATGAGCTTGGGAACATCTCAGTCATTTGCCACCACTGCAATATCACTCTTCAGGACACTGAGACCGGCAGCCTGAATGCTGATGAAGTCATCAGAAAATGGGATGAGATCTGCATGACAGGCAAATGTCAGTCAAATGTCAGTCAAGTGACTGACAAATGTCGGCGTAGGTTAGGTGAGGATAGATTAGGACAGGACAGTGTAGTGGAGGAGAGGATAGATGATGTGACCGACATAAATGTCGGTCACAAATCTCCCAAAGCCACCCGCCACAAGTATGGCAGCTATAAAAATGTTCTCCTGAATGACGAGGATTATGCCAAGCTGCAGCAGGAGTTCCCTCATGACTACACGGACCGGATTGACAGACTCAGTGAGTACATGGCATCCACCGGCAAATCCTATAAGAATCACCTGGCAACCATCCGGAACTGGGCAAAGCGGGACAAGCCTCAGGGAAGGCAGGCAGCCTCCAGAAGCAGCAATCCATTTCTGGATATGGTAGGTGATGGCTATGAATAAGCAGGATGCAGCGAAGCTGCTGAGCCTGATCAAGCTGAGCTATCCCTCCAGTTACCGGGATATCGACAGGGAAACGGCAAATGCCACGGTGAATATGTGGGCCATGAGCTTTCCGGAGGTCCCGTATCCCATCATGGAGCAGGGATTCAACCATTACCGGATGGGCCATAAGTTCCCGCCTACGGTGGCTGAGATGGTGGAGGAAATGAGGCATATCTACCATCAGGCTCTGGAAGGTGCGCTGATTCAGAAATCCCTGGGCAATGGGGAGATGGTACAGAGGTACCGGGAGGTCATGGCCTTCACAAGCAGATACAAAGACGAGGATAACCTGGGTGGGCTGAACATCAGCAGCCTGCCCAGGCTGACAGGGGGAGATCGCTATGGCAAAGAAGAAATTGGACCAGCTCACTATGGACTGCATAGCGGCACAGAAGGCCGGAATGAGCTATGGCCGGTGGAAGGCAATGCAGGTCCGTAAGGAACAGCCAAAGGCAAAGCCTAAGCCGGAGGGCAAGAAGGCTACCGGCCTGACCTGCACTGTATGCGGCGGTGAGATCCTCCACAGGACCAGTATGTCCGGAAACCAAAGAAAAAAATACTGCTCAGAGGAGTGTGCTAATGCTGAAAAACGGAGGATCAAACTGAGTCTTTACTACAAAAAGAAGGAGAGGATGATGGCAGATGGGAAGATTTGAGATCCCGGATCATCCTGAGATCGCCTGCATCGAGAGGACCGGATATCCCAGCTGGATGCAGGGAGAGGATGATTATGATGAGGACCGCTTCTATGAGGAGTGGAGAGAGCAGGAGCTGTTCGGAGATGGCTGAGAGGGGGTAAGAATATGCCGAAGCGCAATACGGATGAAAATGTATTCGTCAAATGCCCCTATTACAAGTGCGAGAGTCAATGCGTGATCTACTGCGAAGGTGCAGAGGAAAACTGCAGCATCCATATTGCCTTCGCAACCAAGTCCCAACGGAAGGAATATGAGAAGCAGTTCTGTCAGGGCTGCTGGGGAAGGTGTATGATTGCCGAGGCTCATAACAGAAAATGGGGCTATGAAGCCTGAAAAGGAGGTCAATATGGAGCATGAATGGAAAATGGATGAGAATGGCAAGTTTATCTGCCGGTTCAACGAAGGATGCCACTGCGATCTCCCTGCTTGCGGATGCTGCGGGTGGAACCCGGAGGTAGCAAGGCGCAGGCTGCTGGAGTTTATCCGAAAGAAAGGAGCTGAGAAGAATGAATCTGGGAAAAACAGCACCCTGTAGGGATTGTTCAGAGCGGTTTCTTGCCTGCTCCGATCAATGTCCGAAGGATGCCAGAGGTGAGTATGGCTATCATGCATGGAAGGCAGAGTGCCAGAAGGCAAAGGATGCCGAGAAGGATTTCAAAAAGAAGCAGCGGGAGGACTACCTGATGAGCGAGGGCTGCAAATATGCAAAGGCCCAGTTCGCCAGAAGAAAAAAGGGCGCAAAGGAATGGAGGGATTGATATGGATTCAACTTACGGATTACCCAGGAATGTCTTCTATAGCATGATCCTGGATGAGGAGCAGGCGGCCTTCGTGGAGGCCATTAAGGATAAGACCAAAACCATCGTATTCTGCGATGCTCCTGCCGGCACCGGCAAAACAACTCTGGCCATGGGCGCTGCCAACATCCTGGTACAGGACAGGCGCAATGAGCTGGAGGGGATCGTGTACATCGTTTCCCCTTACGGAGAGCAGAAGCAGGGATATCTTCCGGGATCTATTACCGAGAAGAGCGAGGTCTACTATGAGCCTGCGTATCAGGCCATGATCGAGGTGGGGATGAATCCCAACACTGATGTATGCGGCGAGAGCATGACCGCCAAGAAGAGGGGAGATGGCTTTGTAAAGCTGCTGACCCACACCTATCTGCGAGGCACCAACCTGCAGAAGAAGGTGGTGATCCTGGATGAAAGTCAGAACTACACGGTGGCTGAGCTGAAGAAGGTGCTGACCCGCTGCCATGACAGCTGCAAGGTCATTGTGATCGGCCATACCGGGCAGATCGACATCCGGGGCGGCAGCGGTTTCCAGAAGTACCTGGAGCATTTTGAAGGCCAGGAGAAATGTGCGGTGTGCAGGCTGACCACCAACCACAGAGGCTGGCTGAGTACCTATGCGGATATGCTGGAGGAGTTATGATGGCTAGAAGAATAATCCACTGCTGTCTGGATATCCGTGGTGGAATGATGAATGCCAGAATGCTGAAAGGCGTTATCACCGTGGACGGACACACATTGAATACGGTAAGGGAAATCCGTAGTTTCCTCCAAGAGCAACTCGACATGGGGCGCAGGGTGCTTCCAATGGGGGATTGTGACAACTTCGACTATCAGACCGGATGCCGGGGACATGATGTGGAGGAATGAGGATGACACTTAGACAGGCGAAGATGATCCTGACCTATGCGGAAAAGGATATGAATGTAAGGTCCACGGCATTGGAGCTTTATCGGTCTGATGGTAGCATCACATATCAATTCAGGAAGGTCCAGGAGGAGACCGGCAGAAACCCGCAGAAGTTCTATGACCTGTGTTATCTGGTGGAGATCGCAAAGCAGGTTTATGCTGGGAGCAAGAATGTAAGCAGTTCCTCTAAGGAATGCATATAAATCGAAAGGATGAAACACTATGGAAAACACAAGAAGCAGCATCTTACAGATGGCAAAGGGCGCTATTCAGGAGAGAGTGGATTACGAGGTTTCAAAGGTCATCGACAACATTCTGGATGTGAACACTGATGCCAAGACCAAGCGGAAGATCACACTGACCATCGAGCTGAAGCCGGATGAGAACCGGCAGTTCATAAGCCTGAGTGCCAGTGCAAAGTCCACCCTTGCACCGGTGGTTCCCATCGGAACTACTCTGGGTATCGCCGCCAACAGAAACGGTGAGATGGTGATCGTGGAAACTGTACCTCAGATTCCCGGTCAGATTAACATGGATGGCGAAGAACAGGCCGCTCCCAAGCTGCTGAAGATTGCTGCATTATAAACTAAGGAGGAAAATATTATGTTGAAAGCAATGATTAACCGGATCGTGGAGCTGGCTGCTCCTACCACCTATGAGGTCGATGGTCACACCTATTCCAGTGCGAATCTGAAACGCATCGATCCTCCCAAGTGGATGCCTGAATCTATCGAGGTGACCGGTCTGGACAGTGTGTGCAAACTGGTTCGCAATGAGGCCAAGGCAGTAGGGCGAAAGATCTTCGTCCAGATTAAGGAATACAACCAGGTCAAGGTGTTCAGCACCTACGATGAGCAGTATGAGCGGAGCTACCTGTACAGATGCACTGCTGATACTCCCAGTGTGACTGTGAACCGCTTCAATCCCTACGAGAACGCAGTCATTGAACTGCGGAGCCTGTACATTCCCAACGAGGATACTGAGTATCTCCTGCATCTTCTGAGCAGCATCAGCAGTGAGAGCAAGGTTACCAGCTCTGACAATGGTGTGACCCAGACCGTGGAGGCAAAGTCCGGTATCGCACTGAGCCAGATGGTACAGGTGAAGCCCAGAGTATCCCTGAAGCCATTCCGGACCTTCATTGAGGTTGAGCAGCCTGAGAGTGAGTTCCTGCTGCGGATCTCCGGTGATGGCAAGATCGGCCTGTATGAGGCTGACGGTGGTGTGTGGAAACTGGAGGCCACCCGGAATGTGGCAGGATACTTTGAGAAGGAACTGAAGGATCTCATCGACAGCGGTGATGTGGTTGTAATTCGGTAAACTGCTGACAGATTGTCATACATTGAGGGGAGGCTGCGGCCTCCTCTTTTTTGATGCTTATAGGGGGGGGGTTCCAGATTGGGGGGTAGTGCTGATACACTATGGGCATAACGAGGAAGGGTGGTGCAGCGAGGAGGTGGCATTATGGCTGACTGGAAGAAAATAGAGGCTGAGTACATCACCACGGATACCAGTTACCGTAAGCTGGCTCATAAGTATGGTCTGAATCAGGCCACGATTGCACAAAAGGCAAAGGCTGAAGATTGGGTAGGCAAACGCAAGCAGCAGGCAAGCACTGCCCAAGCAAAGATTCTGGAGAAGGATATCAACAAGAAGGTAGACAGAGCTACTCGGCTGAAGACTGTGGCTGACAAACTACTGGATAAGGTTGAGGCTCTTGTTGCCGATGATGACTATCTGAGTGCTACAGCTATCAAAAACCTCTCCGATGCACTGAGAAACATCAAGGAAGCTCAGATGATCAGAACGCAGGAGGATATTGATGAGCAGAGAGCAAGGATCACCAAGCTCCAGAATGAGGCTCATAAGGTTGACAGCGAGAAGTCCATCACCATAACCCTGGAAGGGAGTCTGAATGACTATGCCCAGTAAGCGATTGGTGATGCCTCCTCCCAATGAGAAGCAGGAGCTGGCATTCAAAGAGGACCACAGGTATGTGGCCTATGGAGGGGCCAGAGGTGGTGGCAAATCCTGGTTTGTCAGGTGGAAGGCAACCCTGCTGGCACTGTACTTTGCCGGCATCAAAATCCTGATCACCAGAAAGACCTACCGGGAACTGCTGAACAACCACATAGCACCGCTGCTGGGTATGCTCAATGGTGTAGCCAAGTATAACAAGAGTGACAAGTGCTTCACATTTCCCAATGGATCTACCATATGGTTTGGATACTGCGCCAATGATGGTGACCTGGGACAGTATCAGGGCGCTGAGTATGATGTGTGGTTCGCTGATGAGGCAGGACAATTCCAGGAACACTGGCTGACTACCATTGATGCCTGTGTGCGTGGTGCCAATAAATTCCCCAAGAGAACCTATTACACACTGAACCCAGGTGGCCCCAGCCATGGATACTTCAAAAGGTTATTCATTGACAGGAGATTCACAGAGGATGAGCATCCGGAAGACTATGCCTTCATCCAGGCTCTGGTGACAGACAACCTGGCCCTGATGGAAAGTCAGCCTGAATACATGAGATCTCTGGAGAAGCTCCCTCCCAAGATCAGAGAGGCATGGCTGCATGGCGGGTGGGATGTGTATGAAGGACAGTTCTTTGAAGACTTCTTTGATAGGCCCGAACACTATGCTGACCGGCAGTATACCCATGTGATTGATCCCTTTGAGATTCCGGACAGCTGGAAGATCTACCGGAGCTTCGACTGGGGTTACAATAAGCCCTTCTCCTGTGGATGGTGGGCTGTGGACTACGATGGTGTGGTATACCGGATACTGGAGCTGTATGGCTGCAATAAGACTCCCAATGAAGGTGTGAAGTGGACACCTCCCCAGGTATTTGCTGAGATCCACCGCATTGAGACAGAACACAGGTGGCTGGCGGGAAAGAAGATCATCGGTATCGCAGACCCGGCAATCTGGGATGCAGAGACCGGTGAATCCATCGCAGAGGTGGCTGCCAAGCATCAGGTGTTCTTTACTCCCGGTGATAACAAGAGAATCCCAGGCTGGATGCAGATACACTACCGGCTGGCCTTTGATGATAATGGGTTCCCCATGATGTATATCTTCAGCAACTGCAAGGCATTTATCAGGACGATCCCTCTGCTGCAGTATGACGAACATAAACCGGAGGACCTGGACACAGATGGTGAGGATCATGTAGCTGACGAGGTTCGTTATTTCTGTATGTCCAGACCTATTAAACCCAGGGCAGCTGCTGCTCCGGATACCTACAACGAAACACCTATGGCGATGTTCCTGGACATCCCCAAGGAAGATATCAAAGCGGTCTCCAGAAGGCCGAGAATGGAGATTATCGATGGCTGACAAGAGAAAGCCTGTGGATCAGGCAAAACAGAATACACCTCCTGCCAAGGCCGCACAGCAGCCCCAGCAGGATAATGTAGGACAGGAGCAGATGATGCGCAGACAATCAGCTCCCCGGCCTACGGCCCAGCAGGAGCTTCAGAAGATGCAGAATGCTGCAGCTCCTATCCAGAATGCCGGTACCATGGATGGCTTCAAGGCACTGGCGCAGGTGATCGGAAGAGAGCAGGTCCAGAAGGCCCAGCTGACCCTGAACAAATACAAGGAAGGCAAGGCGAACCTGGAGCGCAGAATCGTGGAGAATGAGCAGTGGTACAAGCTCCGGCACTGGGAGTGCATGAGGAAGGACAAGACCCATCAGGTAGAACCCTCCTCCGGCTGGCTGTTCAATGCCATTGCCAACAAACACGCAGATGCAATGGACAACTTCCCCAGCCCCAATATCCTGCCCAGAGAGGAAGGGGATAAGGCAGAGGCTGAGATGCTGACATCCATTATCCCGGTGATCCTGGAGCAGAATGATTTTGAGGAGACTTATGACAATGTCTGGGACTACAAGCTCAAGGCCGGCACCGGTATCTACGGCGTATTCTGGGACAGTAGCAAGCTCAATGGCCTGGGTGACATCTGTATCAGAAAGGTGGATATCATTAACCTGTTCTGGGAAAGCGGCATCACGGACATCCAGAAGTCCCGGAACCTGTTCCATGTGGAGTTGCAGGACAATGATATGCTGATCGGCGCATATCCCCAGCTGCAGGGCAAACTGGGTAATTCCACCATGGACCTGAGTAAGTATGTCTACGATGACTCTGTGGACACCAACAACAAAAGCGCCGTGGTGGACTGGTACTACAAGAAGAACCAGGACGGCAAGACGGTGCTGCACTACTGCAAGTATGTCAACGATGTGGTGCTGTTCGCTACGGAGAACGAGACCAAGCCGGTGACGGATGATATGGGCGCTGTCATCAAGCCTCCCATGGCTGAGACCGGCTGGTATGACCACGGATTGTATCCTTTCGTATTTGACCCGCTGTTCAGTGTGGAAGGTACTCCCTGCGGTTTCGGTTATATCGATATCGGAAAGAGCGCCCAGGAATACATCGACAGAGGAAACCAGGCTATCATGCAGAATATGCTGGCCAATGCCAAGCCCAGACATTTCATCCGGCTGGACGGAGAGGTGAATGAACAGGAATACGCAGACCTGACGAAGGATTTCGTCCATGTGGGCGGCAACCTGGGCCAGGACAGCATCCTTCCCATCCAGGGCAAGCCTCTGAACAACATTTA